>Ga0256834_1000043_pt1 | contig 86155 bp, 72 predicted proteins | sample 4281140metaG_FD_190536 | JGI IMG/M metagenome (GOLD analysis project Ga0256834, IMG submission 190536) | Hydrothermal vent microbial communities from East Pacific Rise, Pacific Ocean - 4281-140 | ecosystem: Environmental > Aquatic > Marine > Hydrothermal vents | place: Pacific Ocean: East...
CAAACAGCCCCACCGTTTGCGAACGCGGAACATGTTGTGCTTACCCCCCCCCTCAATCCTCTCTATAAACAGGGGGAGAGGAGCTGAACACGGAACGCCATGATTAGATACCCAGGTGGTTTTGTGATTTTTGACCGCGTGCGCATGGTGGGGCTATGCGCACCCTACCGAGCTATAACAAACATAATGAAAGTCAGGGTAGTCTTCCTCTGTGCGGATGTCCCATTCTGAAAAATTGAGGGGCGGGAAAAACCGATCTCCTTTGAAATCTCCTTTGATCCATGAAATATGTAACTCTGTGGCGATTGGCAATGCTCTGCGATATACATATTCCCCGCCAAGGATAAAAATGGGCTGCCCATGTTGAGCCGCAGCAATCAGCCCCGATATGAAACTCTCGCAGAGCTGTACACCGGGTAGTTCTGTCTGGCCAGGGAGTTCAGTCTGATTGCGACTCAGGACAATATTGTGTCTTCCCTGCAGCGGTCGGCCGATGCTCGCATAGGTCTTGCGTCCCATGATGACCGTACAGTCCATGGTCAGCTCCTTGAAGAGTTGTAACTCCTCTGGCAGATGCCAGGGGATAGTGCCGCCAGATCCAATGACCAGGTCATTGGTCATAGCGACAATAATAGCTACTTCAGGGATCTGCGATTGCCGTTTTGGGTCTGTTTTTATCAACATTATTCAAGGGCAGAAGGCTAGTTGCGCCTGGCAGTAATATTCAGAGTCTGGATCTTCTTCCGCAAAGTGTTACGGTTTATCCCCAGAACTTCTGCAGCCTTAACCTGGTTGCCGCGAGTTTTTGCCAGCACAATATTGATCAGAGGGCGTTCCATCTGGTGAAGGACCATTTCATAAAGATTATTCATGTCCTGCAAGTCAATCTGAGCAAGAGAGCTCTGTAACTTCTGGTTAATCAGACCCTCCAGCGAAGCACCATTGTTATCGTTATTATCACCCATGATCAGGCTGGGAAAATCTGCCGCATTAAGAAGTGCATCGGGAGAAAGCAGTGCTGCCCGCTGGATGATGTTCTCCAATTCGCGGACATTACCAGGCCATTCGTAATTGCATAACAGCTCCATTGCCTCTTTGGTGAGCCCGGAAGCCAGAGTTCCATATTCATTGCCAGCTTTGGTTAGGAAGTAATCGATCAGTTTCGGGATATCTTCACGACGTTCGCGCAGTGGCGGTAGATCCAAGGGAACCACATTCAGACGATAGTATAAATCCTCGCGAAAGTCTTTTTTCTGAACTCTCTCCTTAAGATCCTGATTGGTCGCTGCAACGATGCGGGTGTTCACTTGAATGGTTGTACTGCCACCTGTTCGGGTTATTTCTTTCTCTTGCAGGACCCTCAGTAGCTTTGCCTGCAGTTCAAGAGGCATGTCGCCAATTTCATCAAGGAAGAGGGTGCCGTCCTTGGCTTGTTCAAACTTGCCGATTTTTCTTTCCGTTGCTCCGGTAAAAGCTCCTTTTTCATGGCCGAACAATTCACTTTCTAGCAGGTCCCTGGGGATCGCAGCGCAATTGAGAGCGATAAACGGTTTACCGAGACGTGAACTGTTGAAATGAATGGCTCGAGCGATCAGTTCCTTGCCGGTGCCGCTTTCACCATAAATCAGAACGGTGACATCGGAAGGAGCAATTTTGCCGAGCATCTTGTAAAGCTTCTGCATTGGCGGGCTCTGGCCAATAATAGTGCGCTCCAGCTGGTAATTATCCTTGATCTCCTGCTTGAGAAGTGACACTTCAGCTGAGACATCTGCAGTCTTTTGAGCTTTGAAAATTATGGCATCAAGGGCGTCCAGGTCAAACGGTTTGGTCAGGTAATCGTAGGCACCACGCTTCATTGCCTCAACAGCATTTTTCATAGATGATTCTGCTGTCATGATAATGACCAGAGCTTGCGGACATTCCTCCTTGAACTTGCTGAGCAACTCCAGCCCGGAGAGCCCCGGCATTTTGATATCAAGAACTGCCAGGTCGTAAGTCTGCTTTCTGCTCAAAAGTAAAGCTTCCCGGCCGTTGCTGGCCAGGTCAACCTGATAGCCCTGTTTGGTCAGTGATTTGGAGAGTACCCAGCGCATACTTTCTTCATCATCCGCAACCAGAATCCGTTTTATCGACATATAAAAAACTCCTGGAAAAATATCTTATATTAACAGTTGCATTAACAGTGCAGTGGCAATGAAACAATTATGCTCGTTCCCTTTTTAGGGGAACTTTCAATCTTCAGTAAGCCATGGTGGTCTTCAACAATTTTCTGGGAGATTGCCAAACCAAGGCCACTCCCTTTGCTTTTGGTGGTGAAATAGGGAGTGAATATTCGATCCATTTCTTCCGGTGCAATACCGCAGCCTGTATCACTGATTGTGATGTCTACCATTGGTGATGGGCGTCCACCTGGACTGGTTATATGGTAATTGCTGGCAATCCTGGTTCCGACGGTTACCTCACCCGTATGGCTGTCGGTATGATTGTCAGTATTGCTAATGGCCTCACCGGCATTCTTGATGAGATTGAGGAAAAGGCGGGTCAAAAGGTCCCCATCTGCCTGAATCGGCGGAATGCTTGGATCGAGTTTTAATGTGAACTTAATATTTTGACTTCGTACTGCTTCTCTTTGCAGGAGGATGATATCACCCAGAATTTGGGATAGATCGACATTATCGATCTCCGGTGATCGTGGGTTGCCCAGGTCCATCAGTTCTTCGATGATGAAATTGATGCGTTCTACTTCCTTGATCATGATCTGCGTGTAGTCCTGTAAGCCACTTTCTTCGCCCAGTTCCATGGAGAGTAGCTGTGCGGCTCCTTTGATCCCCCCCAAGGGGTTTTTGATCTCATGGGCCAATCCGGCGGCCAGGGTACCCAGTATAGACAGCTTGTCGGCACGGCGCAGAGTCCCTTCGAGTTCTTTGATCTGGGAGAGGTCGCGAAGGATTATGACTGCTCCATCCTGATTGCCCACGTTGGCAAAAATTGGCGCAGCATAAGCATTGACCGGTAATGGCGCAGCGTCTGATCTTTGTAGGTAAAGGCCTTCATCGTCGGTGATGGAGCGACCCTCTTCAAGGGCAACTTTAACTAGATAGAGCAGGGTCTTCTGGTCTTTGAACAGACCCTGATAGTGCTGATCAATCATCTGGCGTGATGATCGTTTCATCAGTGCTTCGGCGGCCGGGTTGAAGAGTGTAATTCGCCCTGCCTGATTAAAAGCTATCACTGCCCGGTCGATATTCTCCAGAATCATGGCATAGAGAGCCGAGCCGCTGTTGGTCGGCGCAGCGGGTTTTTGGTTGACAGCTTCAGGCGGCATCAGCAAAGAACTCCTCGAGCTGGCTGCTCATTTCGGCAATCGTTTTGGTTTGATTAATCTGTGCGCGGAACCCCGCCGCGTTTTCCATGCCGCGTACATACCAGCTGAGATGCTTACGCATCTGGCCAAGGGTTTTCTGTGGCCCAAAGGTCTCCAGACTTAGTTTGAAATGATTTCGAACTACGGCCAGTCGCTCTGCAGAGGTTGGCTGGACGATTGGCCGACCTGCCAGTAGATCAAGGGCCTGGCTTATAATCCAGGGATTGCCATATCCACCACGTCCAATCATGACAGCATCACAGCCGGTTTGTGCAAACATGGATTTAACGTCTTCGGCACAAAAGAGGTCGCCACTGCCGATAACTGGGATCGACAGGGCTTCTTTGAGCATTTTGATCTGTTGCCACTCTGCCTGCCCAGCGAACATCTGGGAACGCGTTCGTGGGTGCAAGGTGACGGCATCCACTCCTTCCTCAGCAGCGATGCGAGCAATCTCAAGAAAGTTGATCGAGTCGTGATCCCAGCCGGAGCGGAATTTGATTGTCAGAGGCAGAGTGGTTGCGCTGCGGACGGCAGCTATAATACGAGCAACCTTGTCTGGCTCGCGCAACAGGGCGCTGCCGGCTCCCGAGCGGATGACTTTGCGGACCGGGCAGCCGAAGTTGAGATCAATTAACTCACCACAATCTTCAACCAACTTGGTTGCTTCTGCCAGACGCTTTGGAGATTCGCCGAAGAGTTGCACCCCTCGAGGCCGTTCTTCAGAATGGGTTTTCAACAATTCGCGAGTTGCCTTGCCATTAAAAAAAAGGCCATTGGCGCTGATCATTTCAGTGAAGACCAGCGCGGCACCATGACGCTTCATAATAAGACGATAGGGCAGGTCTGAAATGCCCGCCATAGGTGCTGAAATAATTGGATTATCGAGTTTCAGTGTACCAATATTCATGAATTATTTGCCTATTTTTTGTGCATTTTAGCATGACAGGTCTTTTGTGCAAATAAAAATAACGACCGCTACAGAAAAAAGAAATCGCATACTGTATACAAAATACAAAATCGACTTGACACTTTATGGGTGACTTGTTAGAAAGTAGTCTGGAATATGAGAAAAGGTAAAGAATCACAAAAGTGATTTGATTTGCTCCAATTTGATTTTTTCCTGCTGTGTCTGGTCTTCTGTTCTGGTATGGGTTCTACATATCTGGTCTGGGCTGTTGGCGGGTTGTTTTGTCATTTGACAGTTGTTTTACTAGCAAGGGACGAGTTTTACTCGTGGTGGGTATTCAGCCTGCCTCCATTTCATTCCACAAAAGGAGAGAGAGTATGTCAACACTGAAAGAAGTCCTACGTAAGAAGATTGAAGCGCATCGCCCCCGCATTACCAAGCTGGTCAAAGAGTGTGGTGATGTCAAATTGGGTGACGTTACCATTGCTCAGACTATTGGCGGCGCTCGTGGCATCAAGAGCCTGGTCACGGATATATCCTACCTTGATCCGATGGAAGGCATTCGTTTCCGCGGCATGACCATCCCTGAAACCTTTGATGCACTGCCAAAATTCCCGGGCAGCGATTATCCCTACGTGGAAGGCTTCTGGTACCTGCTGCTGACCGGTGATGTGCCGACCATGGAGCAGACCCTGGAAGTTGTCGAAGCCTGGAAGGCAAAAGCTGAGCTTCCTCTGTATGTCATCGACGTGCTGCGTGCCATGCCTCGCGACTCTCATCCGATGACCATGTTCTCTGCTGGCATCCTGGCCATGCAGCGTGACTCGGTGTTCTCCAGCAACTATGCGGCTGGTAAGTTCAACAAGATGACCTGCTGGGAAGACATGTTCGAAGACTGTGATAACCTGATGGCCAAACTTGGTCCTCTCGGCGCTTACATCTACCGTATGAAGTACATGGGCGACACTCACATTGAAGCTGACCCCGATCTGGACATGGGTGGTAACTTCGCTCGCATGATGGGTATCGATGCTCCTTATGATGACGTTGCACGTATGTACTTCATCCTGCATTCCGATCATGAGTCCGGTAACGTTTCCGCACACACCACTCACCTGGTTGCCTCGGCTCTGTCCGACGCTTACTATTCATACAGCGCTGGTATCAACGGCCTGGCTGGTCCTCTGCATGGACTGGCCAACGAGGAAGTTCTCCGCTGGACCCAGGCTTTCATGGAAAGACTCGGCGGCGAAGTTCCAACCGAAGAAGGTCTCAAGAAGGCTCTGTGGGATACTCTTAACAGCGGTCAGGTCATCCCTGGTTACGGTCATGCCGTTCTGCGCAAGACCGACCCGCGCTACGCTTCACAGCGTGAGTTCTGCATGAAGACCGAAGGCCTCAAAGATTATCCACTGTTCCAGTTGATCAAGATGATCTTCGAAGTTGCTCCTGGCGTGCTCACTGAGCATGGTAAAGCCAAGAACCCCTGGCCAAATGTTGACGCACAGTCTGGCGTCATCCAGTGGTACTACGGTGTCACTCAGTACGAATTCTACACCGTGCTGTTCGGTGTTGGTCGTGCACTTGGTTGCCTCGCTAACATCACTTGGGACCGCGCTCTTGGTTACGCTATCGAGCGTCCTAAGTCGGTTACCACGGCTATGCTGGAAGAAGCTGCCGGTATCTAAGCTGACAGCGTCAAATGCAAAGGATAAAGGGGATGCCTCTTGGGGCATCCCCTTTTTATGATTAAAGCAGAAAACCAGGGAATACGGGTCTCAGGTTGAATTTTTTTTTGTGGTGACTATATTGATAGGGTGTTTAAGGTCTCTCAGTGTTACTATTCTTTTAAAGGAGTTCCCCTAATTATGTTGAAACGTTTTGCCATGTTGTTGCTTGTCGTGTTGATAATTCTGCCATCTCTGAGCGGTTGTGGCTATAATCAGATCCAGAAGAACGAAGAAGCTGTATTCTCTGCCTGGGCTGATGTCGAAGCGACTTACCAGAGACGTAGCGATCTGATTCCTAATCTGGTTGCAACTGTCAAGGCTTACGCAGCACATGAGAAGGAGACCTTACAGGCTGTTACCGAGGCCCGCGCTAGTGTCGGCAAGGCGCAAGTCAATACAGGTGATCTTGGCAATCCTGCTGCCTTGCAGAAGTTCCAACAGGCCCAGGGTGCCCTGTCCGGTGCACTTTCCCGGCTGTTGGTGACTGTTGAACGTTATCCTGACCTGAAGGCCAACCAAAACTTTCGTGATTTGCAAAATCAGCTTGAAGGGACCGAAAATCGTATTAATGTTGCCCGTCAACGTTACAACAAGGCTGTACAAATCTTCAATAGTTCAATACGTACTTTTCCCAACAACTTGACCAACAACTTCCTGCTCAATCTTGAGCGTAAGGAACCTTTCAAGGCCGATGCTGGTGCTGAGAAAGCCCCTGCAGTGAAATTTTAAGCTATGCGCATACGTCGATTTATCCTGCATATTCTGTTCTTTATGCTCCTGCCGTTAAATCTTGCGGCGCTTGAGGTACCGAAAGTTACCGGTTATGTCAATGACCATGCTGGCATGATTTCTTCGGCAACGGAGTTGAAAATAGAGAATTTTCTGCGTGGCTTCGAGAGTAGTGACTCGACTCAGTTGGTGCTGCTGACTATCGATTCTCTTGATGGTGAGTCTCTTGAAGAGTATAGCCTGAAGGTTGCCGAAAGCTGGAAACTCGGACAGAAAGACAAGGATAATGGCGCACTCTTGTTGATTGTCAAGAAAGACCGAAAGATCCGCATTGAGGTTGGCTATGGTCTTGAGGGTAGGCTTACTGATCTGCTTACTGGACGGATCATCGACAATGAAATCGCCCCACGCTTCAAGGCTGGTGATTTCGAAGGCGGAATCGTTGCCGGAATAACAGCTATGGCCAAAGCTGTGCGTGGTGAATATCAAGGTACTGGCAATTCTGGCCAAAAGAAAAAACGTAACCCCTTGGGGGCTTTGGCTCTGCTTATATTTCTGGGGCCAGGCTTGATGCTTCTTGGTGGTGGTGGCCGACGAGGCCGACATCGCCGTAGTGGCTTTTGGATCGGCGGCTTCGGTGGCGGTGGCGGTGGCTTTGGCGGTGGTGGCGGTGGCTTTGGAGGAGGCGGTGGCGGCTTTGGCGGTGGCGGTTCTTCCGGTGGATGGTGAAAGCCTGTGGGTAACATGGTTGTCTTTGCGCCAGTCACCAGTTCAACGATTCAACAGTTCAACATGGAAACGTAAAGGTTTCGTATGACAACAGCAAAAAACTTTTTTACTGAAGAGGAAAAACAACGTATTGAGGCGGCGGTACGGAAGGCGGAGAAACGTACCAGTGGCGAGATAGTACCGATGGTGGTCGATGAGTCCTGTGATTATCCGCGGGCAGAAATCCTGGGTGCAGGACTTTTTTCCCTGGCCAGTGCAGTGACTCTCAGTTGGGCCTTCTTTGGTGAATCTCTATGGCATTTTCTATGGCTTTTTGTGCTTGGCTATATCCCCTTTAAAATCCTTGTTCGTAGCCTACCTTCTCTGCGAAGACGTCTCATTCACCCGTTTGAGATCAGCGAGGAAGTTGAAGAGAAGGCAATGGTTGCTTTTCTTGAACACGGCCTTCATCACACCCGTGATGAAACCGGAATACTCATTCTTATCTCTCTCTTCGAATGTCGGGTGCATGTTCTGGCCGACCGTGGTATTAACGCTGTCGTTCCTACCGATACCTGGGATGGAATTGTTCGTACCATTACCGAGGGCATCCATTGTGGCGAGACTTGCAATGCGCTCTGTACTGCTATCGACAACTGTGGCCAACTCCTCGAGGAAAATTTTCCGGTGAAAGCAGACGATACCGACGAACTGCCCAACCTTATCATTGGCTGAACGGTATAGTAGCACTACCCTGGCTTGCGGCAGTCTAGGAGCTTGTCCGACAATAAGGGTCGCAGCGAAAACCCAGAAGTTTGAGAACAGATTTTGACTCGTTTGAGAGTAATAGCCCTAGCTATTGGTCGAAAAGGAGCTGAAATATGGGCCAAACAACTGGGTTTGCAGCCGATCATGGATTGTCGGACAAGCTCCTAAGTAGACAATCCTTTATGTTTACTGAGATGTTTTGAGTTCATATAGGAGTTTACGACATGAAAAAAATGTTACTACTGATTATTGTTTTGGCGCTGATTGTCGGCGCGGCCTTCCTTGGGTTCTCCAGAGACTGGCAGACACCGGCTATCAAGATGGCAGAAGCAACATATGTCAATCAAAGTGTGGTTGCCATGGTGAGCGATAATCGCGGTCTTGGTGAGGTCTGTTCCTACCTGAACGGCAAGGTCGATGAAAAGTCCTGTGTCAACGCAGATGGTGCGACTTCATATAAGCTGGAAGTTGATCTGTCGACACTTGCCGATGGTGAATATGAAGTCTGTGTTGAGGTCGCAGACGCGAACCTCTATTTTCCCAATCGCGTAAGTCAGTGCCAGAGTTACGTCCTCGACAAGGTCCCGCCCAAGGCTGTGCTGGAGTCGGCAACCCGCTACATGCGGCGGGGGGGTGGCGCAGCAGTGTTTGTTTCGACGCCGGAGCGCGAAGACAACATCCGTTTAAGCGTTGGTGAATATAAGTTTCGTTTCATCAGCAATGCGGAGGGTACTCGTCATTTTGCCATTTTTACCCATCCTTACGACGTTGAAGTGTCCGCTTTCAAACCAGTTGTCGAAATCGAAGATCGCGCCGGCAACATCCGTCGTCTGCTTGTCGACACCGTCACCAGAGATCGCCAATTCAAACAGGACACTCTGAACATTCCACGTTCCTTTATCGAAAGAAAATCTCTGGAGATGCTCAACAAGGAGGGTTCAGGCAAGGAGACCTTTCTTGAGATGAACAGGACCATGCGTGTTGAAAGCCGAGCCAGAATCATAGCGGTGACATCGGCGTCCCTGAGTTCCGAGCCCTTATGGACCGGGGCCTTTTACCGCAACCCCGGCGCACCCAAGGCGCAATTTGCCGAACGTCGTACCTACCTGCTCGATAAGGAAGTGATCGATCACCAGACCCATTACGGTATCGATATCGCCGGTCTTGCGAAGATGCCGATCAAGGCCGCCAACAACGGAGTGGTGATCTTTGCCGAGAATCTCGGGATTTATGGCAACTGTGTCATCATCGACCATGGTGGCCGTGTCTTTACCATGTATGCCCACTTATCGCAGATAGATGTCGCTCCGGGCACGACTGTTGCTAAGGGACAAGTTGTCGGCCGCTCCGGCAACACCGGTATGGCCGGAGGAGATCATCTCCATTTTACCATTTATATCTCCGACGTCCCTGTCGAACCAGCGGAATGGTTCGATCCGGCCTGGCTGCAGACCAGAATCGATGACATTTACAACGATTTCAAAGCGGAAGAATAGAAGGCTGTGACCAAGAGGCTGTCACCTATATAGCCAGCCTCATGGCAGTACTTTATCGTCCTGCTCTGATCACTCTTGTAGGGTTTAAAGGTGCCCATTAGAGCACGCTCTTTCCTGGCCAGCTTCAACAGCGTTTTCTCTGCTGTGGGGTTAGTTAAACTCAATATAAAAATAAAACTGGTACCTTTTCTTGGGCACCGCTGGCTGTGGCGAGTTGATTAGTAGGAATATATGTTTGTTTGAATAAGTTATTGTTTGAATAAAATGAAATATTCGCTACAATAACACTGTTTCTTTCTATTCCTATTCCCTTTACCGACAGGAGGAGATTCATGGACAGAAGAGGGTTTATCAAGAACGCAGGTGTTGGAGCACTGGCCGCAGGAACAATCTTAGCAGGTGCTCCAGCGGTTCATGCCGCAAAAACAATCCGCTGGAAAATGGTCACAACCTGGCCGAAGAATTTTCCGGGATTAGGGACAGGTGCAAATAACTTAGCAAAATACATCACTGAGATGTCCGGGGGGCGGCTAACGGTTAAAGTCTACGGTGCCGGTGAACTGGTCCCAGCTTTTGAATCATTTGACGCTGTTTCCCGAGGAACGGCCCAAATGGGGCACGGTGCGGCCTACTATTGGAAGGGCAAGTCTGAAGCCACTCAGTTTTTTGCTGCCGTTCCTTTTGGGCTGAATGCAGATGAAATGGCTGGCTGGATAAATCATGGTGGTGGCCAGCAACTTTGGGATGAACTCTATGCTCAGTTTGGCCTCAAAGCTTTTGCTGCTGGAAATACCGGCGTTCAAATGGGCGGCTGGTTTAACAAAGAGATCAACACGATCAGTGATTATAAAGGCCTCAAAATGCGCATGCCCGGTCTGGGCGGCGAAGTGATCAAGCGGGCAGGGGCAACACCGGTATCTCTTCCCGGTGGTGAGATCTTTACCTCCTTGCAATCAGGCGCGATTGATGCGACTGAGTGGGTTGGTCCCTACAACGATTTGGCGTTTGGTTTTTACAAGGCCGCCAAGTACTATTATTGGCCAGGTTGGCACGAGCCGGGAACAGTTTTGGAGTGCTTTGTGAACAAAAAAGCCTATGAAGGACTGCCAGCTGATCTGCGTGCGATTGTCGACCATGCTATGAAGGCCGCTTACGTGGATATGTTATCCGAATTTACTACCAAAAATAACGCAGCCTTAATGCAACTGGTTGATAAGCATGGCGTGAAATTGAAGCGATTCTCCGATGATGTCTTGAAAAAAATGGGGCAATTGAGCCAGGAGGTTGTGGAAGAAGTTGCGGCCAAAGATAAGATGTCGGGCAAGGTCTACAAATCCTTTAATGCTTATAGAAAACAATCACTTAACTGGAATAGAATTGGAGAAGCAGGATACAGCCTGGCACGAAGCTTAACGTTTAAATAAAAACCTAGATGATCAATCAGTTTAGTTGATTATCTGGCCACTTGATAGTAACAAGGGGACATGTAACTGTTACATGTCCCCTTGTTTTGACATCCATTTTTAAAGCAGCGCTGAATGCTCGTTTATCATTTTTAAAGGATCGTTTTTATGCTTCGCAAAATTGCCGATACGATAGATGCCATGAATGAGTGGATCGGGAATAAAATTGCATGGTTATCGTTGGCGATGGCAGTGGTGATGTTTCTGACCGTCATCTTAAGGTACGTGTTTGATATGGGCTGGATCTGGATGCAGGAATCCGTAATCTTTATGCATGGTGCACTCTTCATGATTGCCGGTGGCTTTACGCTTAAGCATGGGCAGCATGTAAGGATTGACGTATTTTATGATCCGATGTCACAACGAAAAAAAGCGATCGTAAACTTGCTGGGGACCATTTTTCTGCTTTTCCCAACCTGCTTTGTTATTTTTTATTTTGCCTTTCCTTACGTTCAAAATTCCTGGGCGGTTCTTGAAGGATCCATGGAAGCAGGTGGGCTTCCCGGCATTTACCTGCTGAAAACCATTATCCTGGTATTCCCGGTTCTGTTAGCACTACAAGGGCTCGCCAAATCGCTACGTTCCATCCTCATCTTAACCAATTCGGACAAATCGCAAACCACCACATAGATTGAATCTTATGCCATACGAAATTTATCCATTGCTAATGTTTGGGCTCGCCGTCGCCATCTTGCTGATGGGGTATCCGGTCGCTTTCAGCTTGTCTGGGTCTGCCATCATATTTGCGCTGTTCGGCGTGTATATGGATGTGTTCGACCTTACTTTTCTAGGCGCCTTCCCCGAACGCATTTTTGGTGTCATGCGCAACCAGACATTGATTGCCATTCCCCTGTTTGTCTTTATGGGAGTCATGCTGGAACGCGCAAAAATATCTGAAGAACTACTGGACACCATGGGGATGCTGTTTGGAAAAGTACGTGGTGGCCTGGGGATTTCCGTCTGTCTCGTTGGCGCACTTTTAGCGGCTTCGACAGGAATTGTCGGTGCAACGGTCGTTACCATGGGCCTGATCTCATTGCCGGCAATGTTGAAATACAATTACTCTCCTTCGCTTGCGGCCGGGATCGTTACTGCTTCAGGAACTTTGGGCCAAATTATCCCCCCCAGTATTATTTTGATCATCCTTGGAGATGTCATCAGCTCTGCCCATCAACAGGCACAATTGGAAATGGGGAACTTTTCACCTTCCTCGGTATCTGTTGGCGACCTGTTTGTCGGTGCGATCTTCCCCGGCTTAATTCTGGTTGGACTCTATATCGTCTATATTGGAATTATTGCCGCTCTGAAGCCTGAAGTGGCCCCGGCGATTCCACCCGAACGTCTGAAAGAGCTGGCAAAAGGTGGCGTCTGGGTTAAAGTTTTTCAAGTCATGGTCCCACCGTTGGTCCTGATCATTGGTGTTTTGGGTTCAATTTTAAGCGGGCTTGCAACACCAACGGAAGCTGCGTCTGTCGGTTGTATTGGTGGCATACTGCTCACCGCCTTGAAAAAGAAATTGAGCTTGAAGATACTCAAGGAGGTGGTCGTCACCACCACGCATGTGAACTGCATGGTGTTCATCATTCTTCTGGGAGCAAGTTTGTTTTCCTTGGTCTTTCGGGGGTTTGAAGGTGACGAGGTTATTCATGAGCTGTTGAACAGCCTGCCGGGAGGGACGGCGGGGGCGTTTCTGGCAGTGATGATATTAATGTTTGTGATGGGTTTTTTTCTCGATTTCTTCGAGATCACCTTTGTTGTGGTGCCGATTGTCGGCCCGGTTTTATTGAAGATGGGCCTGGACCCGGTCTGGCTGGGTGTGATGATAGCGTTGAACCTGCAGACTTCCTTCCTGACACCACCTTTTGGTTTTGCGCTCTTTTATCTTCGCGGCGTTGCCCCACCAGAGGTCACAACCATGCAGATTTACAAGGGAGTTATCCCTTTTATCGGTCTGCAGATGCTTATGTTGGTTATCTTGTGGTTCTGGCCTGCATTGGCGACCTGGTTGCCGGGGATAATCTACGGAAGATAATATTCAGTAACAAGGTCACATCTGGAACATCAAAAAACGGCTTTTTAAACAACAATTTATGGCTACCCGAGTCAACTTCGGCTAGGAGGCTGTCGGACTATCCATGAGCCAGCTGCAAATCCAGCTGATTGGCCCATATTTCAGCTCCTTTTCGACCAATAGCTACGGCTATTACTCTCAAACGAGCTAAAATCTGGTCTCAAACTTCCGAATTTTTGCTTCGGCCCGTATAGTCCGACAGCCTCCTAGCCATTTATTGTTTGTCAGCAGCCAGTTTTACCGAAGTCGCAAGATAAATTCCAGCAGCTATTAGCCCGATTCCCGTCGCGTGGAACCACAGAAAGCTTTCGTTAAGAAAAATAATTGCCATCAGACTACCGAATACAGGCATCAAATGAATAAAAAGACCGGCTCGATTGGCCCCAATCAGTTCAACTCCTCGATTGAAACAAAGATAGGCAAGGATTGACGGAAAAACAGCAACATAAGCGATGACAACAAAAACAGAAATCTCCAGGTTCATGACTCGGACGTTCAGGCTCTCCCAGAGATAGAGTGGGAAAATAATTATTGTTCCCAGCCAGAAGGTTACGGCAATGAAGGATAGCGGATGGATGTTAGGTCGTTTTCGCAACATGACTGAATAACCCGCATAACAGATGACAGCTGAGAAAACCAGTAGATCCCCACGATTGAATTGCAGAGACAAGATGTTACCAAAATCACCTCGGGATATAATTGCTGCCGCTCCGCTCAATGAGACCAATATACCGATAGCTTGAATAATACGAATCTTTTCGCTGAAAACGATAAAAGAAAGGACAACAATCAAGACCGGCATAAGTGATTGCACCAGAAGTGCATTAATGGCCTGCGTATACTGCAGGCCACTGTAGATCAATGTGTTGAATGTGGCTATGCCCAGGATAGACAACAGGAGTACAGTGGGCCAATTTCGAAGAATTTCCGGCCAGTCACGGCGCAAATGTCTTAATGCCGGGCCAATGATCAATAGCGATGCACAGGCCCAACGCCAAAAAGCTAGTGCGACGGGGGGGATGTCACTCTGAAAGGCCCGGCCCAGGATAAAATTGCCAGCCCAGAAAAGCACAGCTAGAGTCAGCAGTATATATGGATGATTTTTTATCTCTATCATTGACATGATCGGCTATTCTACGACACAAACGCTAAAAGACAATCTAAATGTTCAAGGGTGAAGAAGACAGACAACGTAAGGGTACCTCTGTACCTGTACTCCTTTATGCTCATTTTTACAGCTTTGTTACCTTGACCCACACAACAACATCGATTAACGTGTGCTCCCCATTAACGCGTGTGGAGTTTGAAAATGCCCATTAAACCTGCGATGTCCAGAGTTAACTCAGATGATTTTTCCCGTCTGTCGCCTGCTGATCAACTTGATGTTCTGCGCTGTCAGGAGTCCCGGCAGAAGATCAGCTTGCTTATTGATGCCCCGAACGGTGCCGAACTCATGGCCCGGTTGTCGGCGCAGGAAGTTTATCTGCTTGCCATAGAGCAAGGACCTGAACATCTGCCGGAACTTCTGAGTCTGGCTACTCCTGAGCAGTGGAGCGGGTTCATTGATCTTGATTGCTGGAATGGCGACCAATTTGCTTCCGCCAGGACGCATCGCTGGCTCATCGCTCTCCTGCAGGGAGAAGAAGAAGCGGTCTTTACTGCGCTCATAGAGATGAACTTCGAGCAGTTGATCCTGATCTTCAAGTCCGAAATGGAGATTCTGTCGGGGCCGGAGGCGGATGAGAACGATGACGCCCGTATAGACGCAATCAAACGTGATGGTGGTTACGAGATTTCCTATCACAGTGAAAACGGTGCCAAGCTGTTTGGTAGACTCCTTGACGTTCTTCAAAGCTATAAACCGGAATTTTTCGTCTACCTCCTGGAAGCTGTTCGGGCCGAAACCATGGGGATGATCGAGGAAAGCGTTTATCAACAACGCACCGGGCGCTTGCAGGATATTGGTATCCCGGACTCTTTTTCTGCTCGTAAGGTTTACTCATGGATCGATCCGGAAGAGTATCGTCAAGAGCGCCCGCTTAAAATTGCTCCCGGCTCTTGCGGAGGTAGTGCACCCGGCTTTACTCTAACGCTGGTTCGACCAAAAGGGCTGCTGGCTGAGGTTTTGGCTGAGGGTCTGGATGAAAATCTGGCCTGGGAGATGGCCAACGTGGTCAACAAGACGATGATGGCTGATCGCATCGACATGGGGAATCTCGAGCAAGTCGGTGGTGTGATCAGCAAGGTAGATTCTTATCTCAATCTGGCGCTTGAATGGCTGGCCGGTGATGACGTTGCTGTCGCCCGGCAGTCACTTAACGATTGCTACGCTGAGGAGTTGTTTCGCCTCGGTTACAGCTTGACCCTGAGATTGCAGCGTCGGGCTGCTGTGGTCGGCAAGTCAACGGTTGCACCCTATCTCGACGCCAACGCTCAGGCATGTGTTGCGGCTTTGAACCAGAACCCACCACATTATTTCGAAGGCGTTGGCGAGTCAACTCGGGGCGGGACTCGACTCTTTGCGTGCCTCGCCGAAATCCATGCGGTTGAGCAATGGCTCGAGAGAATTGAGCTTCAGCAGCAACTTTTCGAAGAGGTGTTGCAATTCGTTCTGCCGGAGCCTGCAGAGCTTGATCTCAGCGGCTGTCAGCCGGATAGTGCGGATGAGGTCACTCTGGTGGAATTTTTTCTGACTTCTCTGGCCAACAAACTGCTGGGGCGGGATTTTCAACCTCTGCCAATTGCTGAGGAGGAGCTTGCCGGTCTGCATGGTATGGTCTCTCAGTCGGGTGAGATACACCCTCAACTCCGTGAAGAGACGCTTAAGTGGCTCGATGCACTCCTGCCGGACGGCGGCGTCTTTGCCGGTTATTGTCTGGATATCTGGGAAGAAGAGTTCTGTTCGGTTGGTTTCGAGGATATTGATCCACGCTTTGTCGGTGGACTGATCATCCGCCTGGCGGATTATTAATCTTCACCGATAAAATAATCTTCCACAACTCTCATTTTCTGCCCAGTTGCCGTGAGGTAACAGAAGAGGTAGACAGTCCTTTGTGTTGAGCTGTGCAGGGTTGTGAAAACGGTCGCAAAGTACTGCAACTTGATCCCATGTCCCTTGATCTCCTCGGTTTTGCTCTGAACAGCCTTTTGCACCCATTCTTGCTCAACTGAATCGAGCTCCGTATCGAAAAAGTCCGGGATGCGATTGATGACTATGCGTTCGCAGCGGGCATAATCGTAGGCAAGGCTCTCCAGCAGTTTTCTGTTTGATGAAGCGTTTTCACGCTCTTGAACAATGTTGATGATGTTCTGGAAGAGCGCCTGGCGGTTCATCGGGAAACGGAACAGGCCGCGTCTTCGCCATTCTCCGGCAAGCCATGCAAGCCCCTTTGCAAAAGAGCCGGTGGTCTTGCTTAATTCAGTAAGAAAACTTTGGAAGTTGCCACTATTGTATGTCAGGTCGATCAGTCGACTGATCTCCTGCAATCGCTGTATTTCGTCAAAGGAAAGTTCCTGGCTGGTCAGGATTGTATAGGGAGGATTTGGATCATAACGAAGTTGTCTTTCTGCCGCTTGATCGCGTAGTGGTGAACCCTTGAGCAGCTTGACAGGTTCAATCTGCAGGTGGTGGGGGAAGAGGGCTATCAATCGGTCAATTGATTCGAGGAAGCTGTCAAAACTATCACCAGGCAAGCCAGCAACCAGATCTAGGTGCAGATGAATGTGACTGCTTTTACGAAGCCGTTGTATGTTCTTCTCGAGCTTTGCCAGGTTGACATTGCGGTCGATGGATTCGAGGGTGCTCTTCGATGTGGATTGTACACCGATTTCAAATTGGAAAGTGTCTTGCGGCACCCTGGTTAGCAGTTCCATGGTTGGCTCATCAAGGAGATGTCCGGCGATTTCAAAATGAAAATGAGTCGATTGGTTGTGCTCAAGAATGAAAAGGAAAATCGCCCTGGTCCGTTCAGCATTGTAGTTGAAGGTGCGATCGACCAGTTTGACCTTGGGGACCCTGTTCTCCATCAGGTAGAGCAGATCACTGTAGATACGTTCCATGGAATAGGAGCGCACATGGTTGTCGCGGGCACTGAGGCAAAAGCTACAGTGGAATGGACAGCCTCTGCTGGTTTCGTAGTAGACAAAACCACGGTCAAGATCCGTCAGGCCCATCCGTAATGGTGAAGGAACCTGATCCAGGTTGACAAGGGGATGGCTGTCCGGCCCGCTGATGAGCTTATCACCTTTACGTAACAGCACACGTGGGATGATGTCTGGTTGTTGCCCCTGCTGCCAGGTCATCAACAGGGTGCGTAGAGGTTCTTCTCCTTCTCCCTGAATAAGCGCGGTAAGACCGGGGTGGTGATCGAAGAGTTCCGTGCTGTCAAAAGAAACCTCAGGTCCACCCAAGATTATGCGTAATTGCGGACGGGCAACCGCCAGAGCGTCTAGCAAATCCAGAGTCGTACATCGATTCCAGATATAGACTGAAAAGGCAATGACATCCGGATCTTCACCCAGCAGCATAGCCAGAATCGATTCGCGTGGTTCATGTACGGTGAACTCGCGGATCAGCACCTCACCGCAATGGTTGTCGCAGTAGGCGGCAAGACAAGGCAGGGCCAGGCTGTTGTGGATAAATTTGCTATGCAGTGTGGCAAGTGTGGTGCGCATGCAGCAAGCATAACCAAGGGCCGGTGCGAGATAAAGAAGAAATGTTGATTTCTTGTGATGTAGCTGTAAAAAATAACCGACCCTCAGCGTTAGCTCCTCGGTTCAAAGGGTCCCGGATCCTCGTAGGTACTATAGTCGTAGCGCCGCCACTTGAATGGCAGGTCGATGATTTCGCCCGGGGTGGTTATCGTGTAAAGGGCCTTAAAGGCTTCCAGTACAACTGTGCGTTGTTGTCTCATATTTCCCGGTTCGCCGAGCGGGTGACCGAAAGGCCATTTCAGGTGAACGCTGCGTGGCGGCTGTACCTTCTCCGTGTACTCACGCACGATTGTTACTCCCACGGTAGCGATTCCAGCTTTTTCGATCTCTCTTTGTATCAGTCCCACGGACTGATTGCAGATGCCTCAAGCCGGGGTGAGCAGGACGACGTCAACCTGGTCCTGCCTGAGTTTTTCCACGACTTGTTTTGCTGCTTGTCCAATCAGGGTGGCAATATGCCGGCCGTCGATATGGCCCATGAATGAGTAGTGGGTATCGGCCAGTTGGCCAATCACTCCTTCTTGCTGCAATTCCATGATTCTGTCGAGTGGGAATATAATATTGAGATCTTTTTCTGCATCACTGTGATCATAGTAGTCGTGTGTAATCTTGTAGCCGTTGGTGATGGTTGCACCATCTATAGTCCGGAAGGTCGGATCACCGTCACTGTCCTGCATATCGAAGGGTTCCTGTGCGGTGTGGTGGACACCAGAGGTGGTGACCAGTGCCAGCTTGCATTCGCTTAACGGCTTTTGTGGTGGTGCCCAGGGCACGGCCTCCCCCGATTCCCATGGCTCGTAAGCGGAGATAAAGCGTTGAGCAAGGCTCGGATAGCGGGTGATAACTTTGGCAATTAAGCGGTTCTTAAATCGGCTGGTTAACGACATGGCATTCTCCTGTGATATTGGATAGCTGTAGCTGTTCAGCTTTATAAAATACGGTCATTCCCGAGGGTGTAATCGGGCATCCAGCTTTTAAATCATGGATCCCCGATAAAATCATTCGGGGATGACAGAATCTTTGGTAAATAAGTGAGATTGTACTGAATAGCGAATAACTCAGTATAGTCATTTTTAGTGATAGATACTAGTATCCCCATCTGGAACTTCAGATGGGGACATAGGTTTCAAATTCAGGAGAACAGTGGTTGATCAGTTACGCAGCGAAGCAATCTCTTCGTGTTGCGTAGCCTCTGCATTTTCAATAATCGGTAAACTCGGATTGTTGGCCCATTCTATCCAGGAGCCGTCGTAGTTTTTTACCTGTTTGTAACCTAATCCTTGCAGTACTAAAGTGGCGTAGGAGGAGCGGATACCGGTCTGGCAATGGGCTATGATCTCCTGGTCGGGCGTAATACCATAACTGATGAGCAAGGCACGGATTTCTGCTTCACTCTTTAACACTTTGACACCATCAACCTCCTGTTGCAGTTCTGTCCAGTTAAGATGGGTCGCACCGGGGATATGTCCACCGCGATCAGCGCGAACTTTGCTGCCATCATATTCTTCAGTGGTGCGGGTGTCCCAGATAACGACAGCAGGATTACCAAGTTGGGTCAGTACGTAGTCTGCTTCGGCGCGTGCTTTGCCGGGAACAGAGACACGATAGTTGCTTGGCACTGCTGCTGTTGTCGGAAATAACGATGTTGGGCGATCCTCCTGAGCCCATTTCTCGTAGCCGCCATCAAGAACCAGTGTCTTGTCGTGGCCGTGGTAGCGTAGAGTCCAGGCCAGGCGTGCGGCATAAGGATTATCGTCTTCAGCGTAGGTAATGACGGTGGTTTCAGGGGTGATGCCAAACTTTTCCATCAAGGCCTCAAAGTCGGTGGTGGTTGGGACCAGGCTTTTGACGCCATTGCGTTTGTCGAGAAATTCACTGCGTGGCAGATGATAAGCTCCCTTAATATGGCCCATCAGGAAGATCGGGGTTTGACGTGCGTCGAGTATCACAACTTGCGAGCGATTCTCTGCGACCCACTCTGTTTGTACAAAGAAATCTCCCAAGGCGGCACTTGCCAGTGTTGGTAGCCCGGCTAGAAGCAAAAGGGTGAGCATAGTGAACTTTTTGAATGACTGCATGGTTTTCTCCTGTAGTTGAAAGCTTGTTGACCATATAGCTAAGGAATAATATAAGTAAACAACAGTGTCAAGATATTTATGGTAAAAATAAAATACTGTAAGTAGTAGTAGAAAGCGGGATGGGTTGAAATACATTAAATCCAGGGTTTTAATAATAAGTAGAAATTGTTTCCAAACCTCATCCTGTGATAATCTTGTATAGGCTGACTTCTAAAATGTAACAGAAGCTTTAATGCAGAGGTGCAACACGTGACAAAAAGCAAAACCATACTGGCAGTGGTTGCCGATGAGAGTGGCGAGGTTTTTGAGCATCCGGATCTGTTGCTGGCGGGGATGAATGGTAGAGATGCGGTGCGGCCACTGCCGCAAGAGATGATTCCCATGCCTGAGGGCAGCCGTCTCTTCACCATACCGCAGACCCCACCCATTGGTTTCGACCGGCGCAGCAAAAAGCAAATAACAGCGGATAACCTCCCCCGACAGTGGGGTGGTGGGGCTATTCAGGCGGTCTCCGCCTTTCTGACTCCAGGCTATACAAGAACTCTGTTGCCGGCGGCCGATTACCAGCGTAAAAAGCAGACTCTGCCACTCTGGTCTTATACTGCCGTTGGTTGGTGTGTTGAGGAAGAATGCTTTTATGTGGCAGCCGTCGAGGTAGATCGTAACAGTCAATGGCAGCCCGATCACTTCGATGATCGCAAACTTGATCCTCTGGTACGCAAGTCCCTGCAAGCCAATCCCGAGAATCGCCTGATCGAGCAACTCTCGCGTTGTGCTCTTGATTATCACTGCTTTGCCGCCAAGAACCTGTTCTTCCGGCGCTGGGAAGCACCTCTGCCGAGTTCACCCACCTGTAATTCCCGTTGTGTCGGTTGTATTTCCAAACAGGAGTCAGACTGTTGTCCCGCCAGCCAGGAGCGTTTGACATTTGTGCCGACAGTCAAGGAACTTTGTGAGGTGGCTGTGCCACATCTCAAGGAAGCGGAGAACGCAATCGTTTCTTTCGGACAGGGTTGTGAAGGTGATCCGATCCTGCAGGCTGATGTTATCAGTGAGGCGGTGCGTGAGATGCGGCATCAGACTGATCGCGGCACGATCAATTTCAACAGTAATGCTTCTTTGCCTGACGCTATTGATAAGTTGGCTGCTGCTGGCGTTGAATCGATTCGTGTCTCTCTCAACTCAGCCCAGGAATCACTTTATAATGCTTACTATCGACCGTGTGGCTATCGTTTTGTCGATGTCGTCGAATCTATGAAACGGGCCAAATCTGCCGGTCTTTACCTCATGCTCAACTATATGGTATTCCCTGGGGTGAGTGATCGAAGTGACGAAATTGAAGCTATGGCAGAGCTGATTGATCTGGTGGGAGTTGACATGATTCAGATGCGCAATCTGAGTATTGATCCGGTCCTTTACCTTGATTCTCTGCAGGTTGCCAGTAAGGGGGTAGGCATGTTGGAAATGCTTAAGCAGCACAAGGCGTGCTTTCCCAGGCTGCAATACGGGTATTTCAATCGGACCCGTGAGACCTTCTTCCCTCCAGGGTATGAATCCGAGTGGCCATGATGTTTCCATATAATGATTATTGTGAAGACCTGTTTTCGGTCGGTTGAGCTTTAGCTGTTTTGATAATTGTCTGGTCGGTTAGTTGGGCAATGAGGGCTTTCGCCTTGGTCTTGAAGTCTGCCATATTAGCTGTGGAAATGGGTTTGACAGCAGGAGCTTTTACTTTGGTGGGGTTAACAGGCGCGCCATTTTTTTTCATCCTGAAGCAGAGGTGTGGCCCGGTGGCCAGGCCGGTGCTACCGACGTAACCGATTGTTTGTCCCTGCGCAACCCGTTTGCCATTGCCGATCTTCTTGGCAAAACCACTCATATGCAGGTAGATGGTTTCATAGCTGCCGTTATGACGGATCTTGATGTAATTCCCATTGGCTAGGGTGTAGCCTTTTTTGATGATGATGCCATCGCCGACGCTTTTGATCGGAGTGCCGGTCGGGGCGGCGTAATCAATGGCCGGATGAGATTTCCACCTCTTGCTGATCGGGTGAAAACGACGGGTCGTGAATCCAGATGAAATGCGTGAAAAGGCCAGAGGCGCTTTGAGAAAAGCCTTGCGCAGGCTCTGACCGTCGGCGTCGTAATAATCCGCACGGTGCTCGCCATCCTGATAGAAAAACGCCTGAAAAGTTGTCCCTCGATTGGTGAACTCAGCTGCCAGTATACGACCGTAACCAGCCGGCTGGCCTTCGCGATAACGTTTTTCCACCAGGGCCTGGAAAGAATCTCCTTTGCGAATGTCGAGTATGAAATCGATGTCCCAGGCAAAAATATCTGCCAGATTCATTGCCAGAACATCGTTTTCACCAGTGCTGGTAACCGCTTCAAAAAGACTGCTTTCAATTGTTCCCCGCACGCGTGCTGTTTCTATTGTGTACGGAATCGGCAGCCTCTCAATAGAGAAGACATCTGCTGCGTGGGTAATGATCAGCTGTTCGTTATGGTCAATATCGTATTCAAAGCGTTCGAAAGCCTCGTCGCTCAGGCTGAGTCGGTACGCTTGGCCGGCGCTGAGACGGGAAAGGGGAAAGACCGGTTTGCTCTGCCGGTTAAGTTCGTGAATCTCAGCGGCAGAGAAGAAGTCACCCAGCAGGCCGGTTATGGTGTCCCCCGGGGCAACGGTCCCTTTGATGGTTTTTTTATGGACCTCCGGAACAGGTGGTGGTTGCGGTGCCTCCAATGCTACAATGTTTGCCTCGGTACTGGTGACTGCTGAGCGTAGCAAGAGAGCGCCGAGCAACACAGTGATGGTAGCCAGACCTAACCAGATACGTAAACGCGAGGGTGATCTTCGCTGCTTGGTCATTGCATGTTTTGGGGGGTGAAAATCGAAATCCAAGGATTTTTTCCTGTTTGGGAGTAATCACTGACTTTGCGAAAAATAATATCCTTGAATAATAGCAAGATCGCTCATGATTTGTCTACAAATCTGTGTAGGTTTATCGGCCGTAGGGTTCGGTTTTTGAGAGACTCTTGGCTGGTTTTACTTGCCACATACAGATTATCGAGCTATCAATAAACTCGGTGTATCCCATGTAGAGGAGATATATATGATTAACCAGCAGCGCCTCAGTGACGAATTTTCCCGTTTGGCATCTATCAACAGTCCCCCGTTGAAAGAGAGCACTATCGCTTTTTACCTGGCTGAACGTTTGCAACAGTTGGGCGCTAAAGTCCGTTTCGATGCTGCTGCTGAAGCGACTGGTGGGGAGGTTGGTAATCTTATAGCATACTTTGCAGGAGTGAATAAGGACACGGAACCAATACTTTTCTCGGTGCATATGGACACCGTTGAGCCTGGTGGGCAGGTAGAGCCGGTCTTGCGTGACGGGGTTTTTTACAGCGCTGGGGATACGGTGCTTGGCGCTGATGATAAAGCCGGAATCGCTGAGCTTATTGAAGCTTTAGAGGTGGTTCGCGAACAGAATATCCCACACGGGCCAATTGAAGTTGTGGTCACAATAGCTGAAGAGATAGGTCTGGTTGGGGCGAAACATTTTGACTACAGCCTGGTCGAAGCGCGGCGTGGCTATGCTCTGGATACAGAAGGCATCGATTGTATGGTTCTGCAGGCGCCGAGTGCGAATCATCTGCGAATCAAAATAACCGGGCTTGCTGCACACGCCGGGATGGTACCTGAACTGGGGATGTCGGCTATTCAGACGGCAGCCTTGGCCATCAGCCAGATGCGTTTGGGCCGGATTGATCACGAAACAACAGCCAATATAGGTTGCATCAAGGGTGGTGTGGCAAGCAATATCGTGCCGCAAAGCGTCTCTATTATTGGCGAGGCTCGCAGTCATGATGCGCAAAAATTGCAGGAGCAGACAGATCATATGCTTAACTGTTTCGAAGCTGCTGCCGAGCAGATGACGCGTAAAATCAACGGCAGTCTTATGCGTCCTCAGATCAGCGCAGATGTCCGCCTCGATTTTCCAAGTATGTCAGTTGCCGAGAATGCCCCGGTGGTGAAGCTGGCCAGAGCGGCTGCGGCTACTGTCGGCCATGATCTTAAAGTGCGTTTGGGCGGTGGTGGTAGTGATGCCAACATTTTCAATGCCCATGGGACTGAAATGATAATTCTGGCTACCGGCATGACACGAGTCCACACTCATGATGAGTTTGTTGTGGTTGCCGATATGGTGCATGTGGTTGAGCTACTTGTTGAAATTATCCGTCTGGCTTGATTCTTTTTCAAAAGCCCTTCCTGGGGCAATTACTCGCTATGGTTTGTTGAATCAGACCGTCTCTTGTCACAAAATCCACATATAAGAATGTAAGAATAATCCCTTGTGCTATGCGATTTGATTTGTAAATTTTAATAGACTTGCGTTAGTATTAAATTGTGGAGTGGAGTTGTGACCGTGGATTTCTCAGTGTGGGTCGTTATGGTAGCATTGTCGCTCATCGGTTTAGCTGCCGGTTTCCTGATGCACCGCTCCGATTTTTGCATGGCCAGTGCATTTCGAGATGTCTTTCTGTTCAAGAGCTACAGACTCCTCCGTGCTCTTGTTCTGCTGATCACCCTGAGCGCGCTTTTGTTCGAACTCTGTCGTCTCACGGGTATTCTGCCGGCTTATCCCTTTCCGTGGTTTTCTCCGCCGGTCGGGGTTAACTTCTTTGGCGGTATGGTGTTCGGTCTCGGTATGGTGTTGGCTGGCGGTTGTGTTGTTGGAGTCCTTTACAAGATGGGTGGCGGCAGCCTGATGGCACTTGTCGCCTTCGTTGGATTGTTGGCCGGGAGTGCACTATACGCAGAGTTCCATCCTTGGTGGATGGCGCTGGCAAAGCAGACGAGCTTTGCCACAAAGGCCGTCACCTTGCCACAATGGATCGGTGTCTCACCAATTGCCCCGATCATTGTGCTCGTAGCTGTTGGTGGTTTCTTTTGTTGGCGTTGGTTACGAGCTGGAGACTGGATCGACACGAATGAAGCGGAAGGGTTCATCCCCTTGTGGCTTACGGTGGTTGGATTAGCCGTACTTGGTGTGTTGGTGGTTTTTCTGTGCGGCGTTCCCATGGGTGTGACGACGTCTTATGCCAAGGGTGCTGCTTTAGTAGAATCCTGGCTCATACCTGGTCATCTTGCCACCTTGCCATATTTTACGGCAATATCGAGTTACAATGCACTACCGATTGACGGAGTGATGCGTAGCGGTGGTGCCGGGGCAACTTTCGATATTGTGGCAATAGTTCAGCTTCCGCTGATTCTCGGTATTATTGGCGGCTCCTGGCTATCGGCACAATTGCTCGGTGAATTCCGGATTATCTGGAAACTTCCGATCAAGCAGGTTGCTATGGTTTTTACGGGCGGTGTCATCATGGCTCTGGGGGCTCGCATGTCTTTTGGATGCAATGTCTGGCACCTATGGGGAGGATTGCCGTTATTGACCATGCAGAGCCTGTTGTTTGTCGCTGGGCTGTTCCCTGGAGCATGGTTTGGCGGAAAAGTTCTCCAGCAGGTTTTGGTTTCTGGAAAGTAGTTAAAGAGGTTTTTTATGAAAACTCTGGAAATGGATATCCGTGGCCAGGTTTGCCCCTCCAGCCTGCTACTGGTTCTACGTGAAATCAATCGGCATCATCAGGAGCTGATATCTGGTCAGCTGTGCATTGTGATTCTCACGGATAACCGCGCGGCGACCGGAACGGTTCCGGAGGCTGTTCGCAACATGGGCGTTGATGCTGTCGTTGAAAAGGTTGACAAATATTATCGCATAACGACACAACAGCAGAATGTTAGAGGAAAACGGAACTAATGTTGCCGCAGGGTCAGGAAATTACCAGAAGGTTAGAGGGTCGCAGTGAGCTCGAGCTGTTGCGTGAAGAGAATGCACGCCTGGTCGAGATCAATCGTGAAGCTTTTAATTATATCCGTACTAAAGTTAATACTTTGCTTGAAATTATCGGTACTAAAAGTCTGCGTCCCGAGGCGTTAGATGATCGCAGCCTGATTGAGTTTGACCCGATCGGTATAGTTTCTGAAACCTTTCAACACATCCTGGAAAATCTTCAGCAAACCAATCGGAAACTACATTTTGCCCACGATGAAATTCAGAATGCACAGAGTGCGTTGCTGCAATCACTCAGCGAGACCCAGGAGGCGAATGCCAAGATTTACGGTATCCTGAGCTCTGCCGCTGACGGTATTATAGTGACTGATGCCGCCAATAAGGTTGTTCTGATCAATCGCCGGGCCGAGGAGTTGATCGGTTTCTCTCTGGATGAACAAGGCTCCGATATAAAAATCGATGTTATCCCTCATGAGGAATTGGTCAAACTGCTGCTCCAGGCTCCGCAAATGGATCAGGAGACATTCAGTGAGGATCTCACCTTCCAGCCATTGGGGCACTTGCCGTGTGTCTGCCAAGCCAGGATTACAGTTATTAACTCTTCTGAGAACGAATTCAACGGTTGTATCACGCTCCTGCACGACGTGACCGAGCAGCGTGAGATTGATCGTATGAAAGACGAATTTGTTTCAACTGCGGCTCATGAATTGCGTACGCCATTGGCAACGATTATCGGCTACGCTGATCTGCTGACAATGGACCATGACTTCAGCTCTGAACAACAGGCCGAATACCTTCAACACATTCTGAAGAAAGCGGAGCGCCTGGGAGATATCGTCAGCAATCTGCTCGATATCAGCCGGATCGAGTCAGGTGAGGGGCTGCAATTCAATCTGAAACCCCTCCGCCTTGACAGGCTTTGTGAGGATGTTGTCAGGAATTTTCGTTTGCAGACATCTGATCATACTCTCGCCCTCGACTTTGAACCATCCTCCATCGCCGATGTGAATGTTGATCGCTATGCAATGACGCAAATTCTGGAAAATCTGATCAGCAATGCCATAAAGTATTCTCCAGAGGGTGGTGAGATCAGAATCTCCAGTCGGCTTGAAAACGGTATGTGTCTGCTCTCCATCAGTGATCAGGGCATCGGCATGACATTCGATCAAGTGCTGCGGATTTATGACAAGTTTTATCGGGCCGATGCAAGTAATACTGCAATCTCCGGAACCGGATTGGGCATGACGATTGTCAAGCACCTGGTGGAAGCCCAGGCCGGGAAGGTGAATCTAAAAAGCTCTCCAGGCAAAGGCACGATTGTGACTATAGCGTTGCCGCTTGCTTCAGCTTCGTCTGTGTCCACAGACGAATAAAAACGGACATCCCAAGCAGCCTGTCGGACTATCAATGAGCTGGCTGCAAATTCACCTGTTTGGCCCATATCTCAGCTCATTTTCGACCAATAGCTATGGCTATTAATCTCAAACGAGCTAAAATCTGGTCTTAAACATCCAAATTTTCGCATCAGCCCTGATAGCCCGACAGGCTGCTAGTTGATCTCCAGTGCAGGTTCCTGCAATGCCGCCATTTGTTCACGCAACTGCAGGATATGTTCTCCCCAGTAGTTCACACTATTAAACCACGGGAAGTGGTGTGGAAAGGCAGGGTCATCCCAACGCCTCGCCAGCCAGGCGCAATAGTGTAGAATACGCAGGGTGCGCAATGCTTCGATCAGGCGTAGTTCACTCGGTCTGAAATCATAAAACTCATTGTAGCCCTCAACTATCTCTGCCAGTTGTGCGGTTTGCCGTGGGCGGTCACCTGAGAGCATCATCCAGATATCCTGGATTGCCGGGGCTGTTCGAGCATCATCGAAATCGACAAAATGAGGTGCTTGTTCGCGCCACAGTACATTACCCGCATGGCAGTCGCCGTGGGTGCGGATGAATGGTGTGCTAGCAGCATCGGCAAGCAGTTCGTCGATTGTCTGTAGCAGGTCATGGGTCAGGGCGTCGTAACTTGCCTTGTACTCAGGAATTATGAATTTTTCGCTGATCAGGGCGACAGATGCATGGCCGAAGGTTGCGCAATCGAGTCTCGGCCGATGTTCAAAGGGTTTAGTGGCGGCGATCGCGTGTATGCGCCCGAGGGTTCGGCCCATAATAAGCAGATTGTCAAGATTGTCGAATTCCGGAGCATGGCCACCCTGGCGTGGGTAGAGTGCAAAACGAAAACTACCAAAATGGAAGAGACTTTCGCCTCGATCATTGACACTTGGAGCGACCACCGGCAGTTCCTGTTCCGCCAGTTCAAAGCAGAACCGATGCTCTTCCAGAATCTGTGCATCGCTCCAGCGTCCTGGTCGGTAGAACTTGGCAATCAGTGGTTTATCCTCCTCAATGCCGACCTGATAGACTCGGTTTTCATAGCTGTTGAGGGCGAAGGTGCGGCAGTCGCAGAGGAAGCCACAACTCTCGACAGCATCCATAATGAAGCTGGGTGTCAAGGTTCCGAAGGGATGTTTGCTCTCCGTCTCTGTCACCCCACGATCTCCCGAATGTCGTCTGTCAGCAAGGCAATATCCGCCTCGCTGCTGTTGGTTTCCTGCAGTGTCTGCCAGGCTTCATGGCAGAGGCTAGCGTAATTGTCACTGGCAAACTGGTTTTTTATTATCATGGTCGTTCTCGTTTTAAAAAAACTATTGGCTGCCAAGGCGTTTCATCTGCATGTTTATCTTCGTCAGAGTCTCTTTCGCTTTACTGAACATCTCGTCACCGGCAAGAATCCCGACGGAACTGGAGGCAAATCCCTGCTCCAGATAGGTCTGTGCCACATGAACCAGCTTCTTCTGGTCCATAGCGAGAATGGCGTTACGGAAAGCCTGCAGCATTTCGTGAGTTATCCCCTGTTGCTGATGGACAAACTCACGGTAACCTCTGCCGCCTGGTGAGAGAGGGCGATCGAGCTCAGCAAAAGCGGTCAGGACCGATTGCTTAACCATCTCATCGCTGAATTCTCCCTGACACGTCCACTCAACAGCCTGACGGTAAACATCAAGAGTCCGTTCCAGATGAGGATCGCGGTAGGAGAGCATGGAAAGAAGGCCACCTTCGGCATTAAACCCAGCCATGCCGCCGTAAGCACCACCTTTTTCACGAATCTCGCGATGCAGGAAGTCAGCACGTAGCAGCTTGGCCAGAACCATTAAGGCCGGGGCGTCTGTATGGGTGTAAGCAACCGTGCGGAATATCCGTGAAACGTATGCCACCGGGAGATTATAATACCAGCCCGTTGAACTGGCATGGCTGGTGAACATGGTAGCTTGATTCTCTGATGTGCCGGAACTGCGTGGAAGAGCAGCAATCAACCCAGCTAAGGGTGCTGCTATGCCCTGATGAGAGGACTCTTCCGCAGTAACTGCAAGGGTTGTTCGGTTTGCAATCAGGAGTTTTGCAGCGATCACTTTAAAAGTTTCTGCCAGCTCAATCAACCCTTGATCATCAAGATCACTGGCTTGCTGGATAATCTGTATCTGGGTCATGCCTCCCCATTCTTCGCGCAATGCAGCTGTTGGGGTCAGCGATGCGGCTGCGGCTCTTGCTGCAAAAGAATGGCCAGCACCGGGGATCGAATTCTCCATGGCCGTCCTGACCTGGCCGATGACCGTACGCAGACGGTTGAGGTCGGTAAAGTCCGGTGTGGTCAGCATATCGATTAATATTTCGCAAAGCGTCCCCTGGTTACGATCAAGGGCTTTGCCTTTGAGCTCCAGGACCGGTCTCATACTGTCGAGATCAAGAGGACTCTCGAGCAGATTGGTGCCGAGGCGAATACCACCGGTAGCGGCTGTGATGCGGCGCGACATGGCCAGATAATCCATTCCGGCGGCGCCGATCTGTGGCAGCAGGGCACAAAAGATCGGCAGGTAAGGCCGCAGAGAATCATCAAGGGCACCTATGTCGAACTGCATGGTCAAATAGGTGATGCCGTTGGTTGGTTGGTTGAACCAGAAGATGTTACATCCCGAAATAGTTTCCGTACGAAATAGAGTCGTCTGCTCTTCCAAATCGATGTCGGCCAGTTCCAGGATCGGCAAACAGCTGGTATCTTCCGAAGCTTCCTGGCTGAGTTGTAACTCGGCCGCTTTTGCCTTGATCTCTGCAATAGCTGCATCATCGAGTTTCTGACGCGTCTTGAGCAGATGATCGGCAAAGGCCTGTTCTGCACGCTGACTGTGTTCGGGATCGGGCTTAAGTAACAGGGTGACTCTGTGTGGGTTATCAAGCAGATGACGACGAATCATCTGTGGGAAAAACTCCTGGTCGGCTGTGGCGGTTCTGAGTCGGCCAAGGTTCTGATTAATCATCAGCATGCTGATTGGATCCTCGGCGTGCAACCAGGGGCCGAACAGTCGCATCATCAGGCCGAGGCCGTAGGGATACTGATCACCAGTCACTTCGCGATGTGCAAATTCGTATTGATGCAGGGCCGCATCAATACGCTCTTGTGGGAAACCCTCTTTGGCTACCTGGGTAAGGGTGTCGAGGATTACTTTTTCAATCTCCGGCAATTTCTCCGGATCTGTTCCCTGCAGGCCGGTCGCCAGAAAAGTGTCGCGATAGTCATCGTGATAACCCGTCCCCGGAGAAAGATTACGCCCCAGGCCTGATTCAATCAGCGCCTGGTAGAGGGGGGCGGCCGGATTGCCAAGCAACAGGTTTGCCAGAATGCCGGTGGCTGCACGTTCAAAGGTGTCTTCAATCGGGCAGGTCAACCAGGCCATTTGTACCATGCTGCATTGCTGCAAATCGTCATCAGGGCCAACAGGGAAGGTCTGCGTGCTGTGTATTGGTTTAGTCAGGCGCTGTTCCAGGGGAATGGCGCTGGCAACGTCCTGGCGCTCAAAACGACTCAGGGCCAGTTTGTCGATATTATGCAGATGTTCCTTGAGAGGCAGGTTGCCGTAGGTAAAGATCCAGCTGTTGCTTGGATGATAGTAGCTCTTATGAAACGCGCGTAGCTGCTCCCAGGTCAGTTCAGGAATGGCAAGTGGTTCTCCGCCGGAGTTCTGGCCATAACAGGTGGTCGGAAAGAGCGCCGCATTGAGGCATCGCCCCAGCAATGATGACGGGTCGGCCATGGCCCCTTTCATTTCATTGAAGACCACCCCCTTGATCATCAGGCTTGCAGGGTCATCCGGGTTGGCAAGGTCGAGCCGATGACCTTCCTGGAGGAAGTCCTGTTCGCGCAGCAAGGGAAAGAAGGTGGCATCAAGATAGATGCCCATCAGGTTGTAAAAATCCTTGCGATTCATGCTTGCGACAGGATAAAGAGTCCAGTCTGCAGCCGTCATGGCGTTCATGAAGGTGTTCAGGCTGCGTTTGAGCATGGCAAAAAAAGGATCACGGACCGGATATCTTTGCGAGCCGCAAAGGACGGTATGCTCCAGAATGTGCGCAACACCGGATGAGTCCGGTGGTGGAGTACGGAAACCTATGGCAAAAACGTTGTTTGGGTCGTCACAGGCGAGATGCAACAGGCGAGCACCGGTCGGTTCGTGTTGTAGAGTTACGGCGGTTAGGTTCAATTCCGGCACAGGTTGGTTGTTCTGAACAAGAAAACTGCCAAGCCGTATGCCTGGCAAAGGGGTGTCGTTATTCATCTGTTACTCCATGATATGGTTTCATTACGATGATTAATTGTAACGTACAGTCGTCTGATTCATAGCCGTCGCTGAAAATAATAAGTTGGGGCTGGATGGTGACACGATTCCTCTTGTATTACCATTGTAATCCTAGGAGTCTGTCCGACAATAAGGGTCGAAGCGAAAACTCAGAAGTTTACGAACAGATTTTGGCTCGTTTGAGAGTAACAGCCATAGCTATTGATCAAAAAGGAGCTGAAATATGGGCCAAACAGCTAGGTTTGCAGCCAATCATGGATTGCCAGGACAGATTCCTGGCTTTGTTGTCAGTGTTTCTACTGTGTGGAATAAACATCTCCGGTTTTTCTTTTAATGCGAGTTCTTAGCTGATAAAATTACCGAGGTGTTTATCTCTGCCGGAATGTTTATCTCTGCAAGGCTCGGGGGGGGCCATATAATCCATGTTGCATCGCAAAACACTTTCCGTTCAACAGAAAATGACGGCTATCATTTTTCTGGTCAGCATGCTGGTACTAGTTCTGACTTCCTTGCAGTTTGTTTTTTTCGAACTGCAGCGTATGCAGACGATCGCACAAGATGACGTGCGCTCCCTGGCCAAGTTGATTTCAACCAATGCTCGCTTCTCCCTGACGATCAAGGATTATACCGGTGCTGAGAGTGTTTTGGCCTCGCTGTCCGCTCGTACAGATGTTGTCTCCGCGTATCTACTTTTTCCGAATGGCCAGTCGATGGCCAGTTATTCCCATTCACAAATTGGTCATGCTCGCAGAGATTCGGCTAAGGAGCTGAAATTTCTCAAGACTGAGGCTCGACAGATCGAAGAGGGCATACGCTCAGGGACAGAACAGGTCTGGCAAGATGGTGATCGACTCGCATATTTTATGCCTATCACCTTCGAGGGGAGTCATGTTGGATATAACTACCTCAGCATGGAACTCATTGACTTGCGAAAACATCAACTACACCTAGCTCTTGGCTGGCTTCTGTCCATGGGGGCCGCTGTCCTTGTCATCTACTTATTAAGTGCACGTTTGCAGCGGCATATATCTCGTCCGATTGAAGAGCTTGTCTCACGAATGGGCCAAGTCTCCAGAGATAAACGTTTGATTGGTTTTGTGGTCCAAGAGACTGACGATGAGTTTAAGCAGCTCTTCCATGGTTTCGATGAAATGATGCGGGCCTTGAAGGATCGTGATCAGATGCTGGAGCGCCACCGCAAGAACCTTGAACTGGAAGTCCAGTTACGGACCCGTGCACTGGAGGCAGAAAAAGAAAAAGCTGAGCAGGCGACAGTTGCTAAGTCTCATTTCCTGGCAAACATGAGCCATGAGATTCGCACTCCTATGATTGGTGTGCTTGGTATGGCAGAACTTTTACGGCAAAAGAAACTAGAGGCACAAGATCAACAGCTGGTTGAAACAATTTATAGGTCGGGCGAAGCCCTTCTGACCATTATTAATGATGTTCTCGATTTTTCGAAGATTGAAGCTGGTCGGCTTGAGCTTGAAGTTGTGCCTGTTAATCTTGCCAGCCTGGCTGGAGATGTGATCAGTCTGATGGAAGTAAATGCTCATGCTAAGGGCATCGAAGTTCTTCTCAAAGCGCCGGAGGATCTGCCTGTTGTCATGGGGGATCCAGTTCGTGTGCGGCAGATTCTATTGAATCTGGTCGGTAATGCGATCAAGTTTACTGAGTCCGGGAGAGTCACTGTCACCCTATCTGCGACAAGCCACCCTGATAAAAATATATGTGATTGTCTCTTTGTGGTTCAGGATACGGGCATTGGTATCCCGAAAGAAGTTCAGATGCAGATTTTTGACTCCTTTGATCAGGGTGACACTAGTACATCTAGAAAATCCAGCGGGACAGGGCTGGGACTGGCTATTGTCAAGCAACTGGTCCAGATGATGAAGGGACAGATTGTTGTCGACAGCAGACCAGGTGCGGGCAGCACCTTTTCCGTTTACGTACCAATGGTGCTGGCCAAGCCGTCGGAGCTTCTCCTTATGGCTACTGAGCAATCCAGGCCTCAGGAGTCCTGTGTGTTGGCAGCCTCTGTTGCTGTACCTGTAGCATCAGACGGTCATTGGCATATCCTGCTTGCTGAGGACAACCCAACGACACAAACCTTGATTTCAATTCTGCTACAGCAGATGGGTATTGAACTGACGATTGTCGATAATGGTCAGTCTGCACTTGATTTTCTTGCTAAGGAAACGGTTGATCTGATTCTTATGGATTGTCAGATGCCGCAACTGGATGGTTTTGCAGCAACCGCTAAATTGCGGGAGCAGGGGGTGTCAACGCCGATCATTGCTTTGACTGCTTATGCTCGTGCAGAAGATGAAGAGCAGTGCCTTGCGGCTGGCATGAGCGACTTTCTCAGCAAGCCGTTTCGTCAGTCCGAATTGAGAGGTATCCTCGCTCGATGGCTTGGTGAAGAGGTTTCAGAACACCTCACTGATTTATGAAAAAACGTCTTCGCAAAATCATTTTGTGGGGGAGCGGCCTGTTGATATATGGTTTGCTGCTTGCCGCTGTTGTTAGCAGGATGCTTGTATTGGACACGGTTCAATTGGCCCCCTCTATGATTGAATCTCCGGCGGCCGCTTCTCGTGGTCGAGAGAGCGTTCAGTCGCTTATCAACCGGGTGACTCCAGCCAACGGGATTTCAGGAATACTGTTGCCGTTAGGGCCTGACGATGGCCGATTGCCGGGCATCCCTGTCCTATGGGATGAATACCTAAAGGCAGGGAAAGCTGATCCATCAAGAAGGAATGTCGATGGTTTTGATGGGTTGCAGACCGTCAAAAACGTTGCTGATTTTTCCAGAGATTCAATAGCTGAGCTATTCCTCGCCGGGGTGCCTTTGGAAGTCTTTCGTCGCGGCGATGCGTTCCTGCTTTTGAATGCCCGGGGGAAGGTTCAGATTATTGACGTGCAAAATCCACGTCAGCCGAAAAATGCCGGGTTTTTGCCATATCAAGGGATCAAAGATATGGAGATGCAGGGGGATATAGCTTATCTGTTGCTCAGCCGCCCTGAAGCACGGAATGACAAGCTGGTTATCGTTGACCTGGGGAGCCCCCAAGAGCCTCTGGAACTCGCCCGGATCAGCTTGCCGAAATGGACGATGTCCTTCTACCTTTCAGGCCGTCAGCTGGTTGTCTATACGACGACCAAAGATTACAAACAGGATTATTTCATCCATCTGTACAACTTGACAGCCGACTTTCAGCTTATTTCTCTTGGTCGCGCAGGGAGTTCGTTACTGAGAAACGGTTTTCTTAAACATAAAGGCTATCTACTGGTTCCTGACGATCATGCCGGAGTGCATGTCTGTGATTTTAGTGATCCGCTTCAGCCTGTTGTGGTCGCATCTCTTGATTTTCCTGCCCATATCAGAAGTTTCACTCAACGTGGTGACATGGTGTTTGCCCTGGGCTCCCAGAATCAGATCTACGTAATCGACCTGCATGACCCTCTGCATCCATTCTTGTCGACAGTTGTTGAAGAGGCGAATCATCCTGCATATTTCGTGGAATATGGTGCTTACTCATATTACTTTACCATGAATAGATACCTGCGAGTTTTTGATGTTAAGCCTTTTGATAGTATGGCTAAAAGTGAGAAGAGGGCAACCGGTTTTGCCGGTGAATTGGTATCGTTGCGAACTGGAGCGGGTTTCTTGCTGTTGGGCAAGCTTCAAGGCTCATTGACGACAGCTGTTACAGATGTCATGACTCTGACTGACAAGATAAAAATCATCGATACACTTACTTGGAAAGGATTTCTGATTGTTCTTGATGACACTGGTTTGATCCAGTTCTTTCGGCAAGGGGAAAACTCCTCACTGATGCTTCAGGAAAGCCTGCAGCTTCCCTCAGCGCAGCGTTGGCTGGCTGCAGCCAGTGAACGTCTCTATGTCGGTGGTGAATCAATGGTTAACATTGTTGCAAAAAGTGATGATGGACATTTTATCTTGTCGGATCAATTTGGACTTGCTGGGAAAGAATCCCTGGATGGCCTCGTGATTCAACAGACTCTATGCCTTGCTGCCGGCAAAGACGGGCTTTTGTGCTTTTCTCTTGAGCAACCGGATCGTCCAGAGCTAAGCCCTGCATGGATGCTTCCACAGCAACTCGAGTCCCTGGTAGATGTGCAACAATTAGCCTCTCCAGGAGGCAGTAGAGTGCTTATTGCTGCTGGCCAGGCAGGTCTGTTGAGTGGCAACCTGGATGACCATGGGCAGTTCCTGTTTGATGGGGTTTTTGATTTCCCCTTGCCCAGTCGTGCACTTGCTGTTGTCGGCGGACTCTGTCTAGTATCGACTGAAACGGGTGTTTATATTGTCGACATTCGAGATGGCGATTCTTTGCAAAACCTAGGTGAAATTGACTTCCCGGGAGTGGAGCGGTTTGCCGTGGCCGATCCTGATTTCTGGGCTGGCTATGTGCCGGGCAAGGGTTGGTTCCCTTTGCCTTCTCCACGTCTTGTGCTGCCTGGAGAGTTCGAAACGCTGGAAATTGAAAGCAGTACAACGCGAACGCAAGCTTCACCGTATCGATATAGGCTTAACTTGTTCAACGATCATGGCGTGATAACTATCCCGGGAATCCTCTCTCTTCCACATATCTCTGGCCGCCGGGAGGCAGGAGCAACACATGGTAGCCATTAAACGAAAATTTTCGTTAAGGTACCTGCTTGTTCTGTGCTACCTCATCACGTTTGTGGTTCTGATGGTTCTGCTGGTTCGTGAAAATCAACGTGACCAACTTTTTTCCCTGTCGCATGCTTCCGTTGAGAAAAAAGAGGCCACAGTCGAGAAGCAAAAAGAATTTACTTCTTTATCCCTTTATGGTGATGATTTTCACTTCGGCATCAGAGGTGTTTTAACACAGAGACTGGTTAATGAAAATGCCTTGCAATGGCATCGGCTTGTCGATATTCCTGTAAGAGCAATCGATATTGAAGGTAAGCTTGCTCTGGTTTCTAGCCATAGAAACAAGCTTGTCAGTATTGATCTCCAGCAGGGAGCCGATCCGAAGTTCCTGGGCTCAATTGAACTGCCCAATACAATTAAACAGATCGAGATTGTCGGTGATCAGGCGCTGGTCGGAATGCGCCGTCATGCAGGTCTTTCACTCGTCGATCTGAAAGATCCCAGAGCCTTAGAACTTGTTAGCCACTTTCCCGTGGATGGTTTGATTTCGAGTATGGTCGCTGATCAAGGTTCTGTTTATTTTACGGATGTCTACGAAGGTCTTTTCAGAATTGATCTCACTGTCAAAGATCCTGTTCCGGAAAAAATTATTTCACTGAAATCCTCCTGGCAAGTTGCTTTACAGGGTAAAAGGCTGGTTGTTGGCACCCTGAAAGGGCGTGTGTTTCTTTTTGATATCTCTCCAGGGGGGCAATTGGTTGCCGTCGGCAGTCTTGACTATCCGGTTGATGTGAGGGGGCTAGGCTTTACTGAAGAGGCGCTCTCTGTCGTACTTTCCGATGGTTCCTTCGAGGGGTACAACTTATCTTCATGGCCGAAGTTGCATAAGCCCGCGCAATTGATGTTGCCTGGTCGTCCGTGGCAGCTTGAACCTATTGCGGGAAAAGCGCAAATTGCTGTCAGTATGTCTGCCGGTGGTTTGAGTGTGATTGATGTCAGCCAGCCGGGAAAGCCGGTTTTTACCGGGCACCTTAAGTCACCCAGAACTTTCCTGGCACTAGCCTCGCAGTCAGGGGAAATTTACGGTGCAAGCTATCGTGGGCTTGAAGCCTTTTCTCTTGACGAGATTGAAAAAGGAGATTTGTCGAAGCTCGCAGTGGAAGCCATAATCGATCCGGTCTCTTACAAACTGCAGAGATGGAATAGCCACGTATATGGTTACAACAACATGAACCTGGTTGATTTTGGCAAAGAGATCTCAGCAGGTCCTGACTTTGAAAGCCGGTTTATGGCCATCACCGATAGAGATGGGAGCAGTCTCTTCGAGCAACGTGAAGATGGTTACGTGCAAAGAGTTGGTTCGTTGCTCTTCGCAGAAGGTGTCTTAGAGGTCATCTCTCGGGATGATTACTTGTATATAATCAATCAGGATGGATTGCAGGTTTTCTCCAAAACTAGATCTGGGAATCCAGTCAAAACCAGTGATCTGCAGCTCGCTGGTTCTCCCACACACTTTGAGATTTTGACTTCTGGATATTTACTTGTCACCACTCGTGAAAATGGGTTTTATGTCGTGGATGTCAATGATCCGCATAAGCTGATACAGGTCGCAAATCAGGGTGTTTCAGAACACCTGAAGAATACTGATATCGTCCAGGATGTACTGGCTTACGGCTCGCGTGTCTATATCTCGCAGGGTGCAGGAGGTGTGCAGGTTCTTGATGTTAGTGTTCCGTCTCAACCAGAATTATTGCAGATAATAGACACTCCTGGTTCTGCAAAAAACATGGTTATCTATGATAATCTTCTGCTGATTGCTGATGGAATTGAAGGTGTTTTTATGATCGACATCAAGAATCGCAATGACGCTTTGCCTATCGGTAGTTTGCCGACACCATTGCGTGTTGTAGAGATTGCTGTGACGGAGAAGGGCCTGATTGTCAGTGGTAAACCAGGGGGCACAATGACGTTGCCCTTGCCGCAGCGGTTACAGAATCTGCATGTTATCAGCGAGAGTGAGATGCGCGTTAGTATAGAAAGCGTTGAAAAGGAACAATACGTCCATCTTTATGATGAGAGGACTTCGGCACAAGTGAAAGTTACTGTTCAGTAAACGTGTGCAAAGTTAACCAAGAGTGCAGTCTGCTAAAAACTATAGTTCATGCCGAGCCAGAACTGGCGGCCAAGTTCGTAAGTGTCATCGGAGTCACCTGCTGGTGGCGTACGATCAAAGACGTTGTTAACTTCTAGAGAAAGGACAATGTTCTGGCCCTTATATGTTGCTTTCTCCCAGTCCAAACGCCAGTCAAAAACCCAGTAATCCGGGCGGGTCACTTCTTTGTATGCGGTTATGCTGGTTGGAATGTCCAGTTCTTTTTTTTCTGCAGTACTCAGTCTGTCTCTGTCCTGATATTCGCCGAAGTAACTGGTGACATTCGTAAAGGTGAAATCCCAAGGGAGCCTGCCGACATAGATGATATTCAGCATATGTTCACGGATGTAATCGAGTCGCGGCAGGTCAGTCTTGGCGGTCAGACTACCCTGATACCAGACTTCCTCCTCCAAATCATCTTCATCGAAAATATCATCATAAGACTCATTGCTCGATTCCTGGTCACTATAGGTGTAATTGATGTTCAGGTAGTGCTTAAACCATTGCCGTACCCAGGCCACCTTGACACTTTGATATTCACTTGAACCATTGTTGTTAAGTTCCCAACCACGCTGTGTGCTGCCATCAATGACGGTTGTGAACAACTCTTTGGAGAATTGGTCCTTGTTGTCACGTGCAAGATAGTTGATTTCCAGGGTTCCATCGAAGATTTGCTGCACGATACCAACATTCCATTCATCTGAGTACGGAGTATCAAGTTCTGAATATTTGTAGCTTAAAAACCGCTGATAGCTGCTCGGCTCCCATTCAGTTAATTCATTTGAACCATCGGTTTTCTTTACACGTGTTTGCTTCTGGTAAGGTGTCCTGGCTTCACGCAGCGTATAAGTCAATAAAGGGTTTCCGTAGTAGCGGTTATAGCCCCCGACAAAGACAGTTTTGCCATTTCTGAAGAGATCCCAACTGCCGGCAAAACGATATGCTAAGTTGGTGTTTTTCATGTAGTCGTCATGAGACAAGCGCACCCCTGGTCTGAAACTGAAAGGACCTATTTCAACCAAATCCTCCAGGTAAGCTGCATAGCTGTTGATGGTCGCTTCCTCTTTTTCAGCACTATAGATTCGTCTTTCGCGGAAGTAGACTTCATTGTCAATGCACGCGGAGTCGCCTGTTGCACAATTAACCGTGTTGTCCTTGACGGTCCTGTTCAAGGCATGCTCGTAGGTTATTTGCTTGCGGTCGTATGTTCCCTTGTCATGGTTGGCTTCTAATCCGATATTGAAAGTGTTTGTAAGCCGATTGATTAATAAAGGTTTAAACAGCAGGTCGAGCCGGAACTGAAGACTTTCTTCCTCACTGTCTATATCGCCGTAGCCTCCTTCTGCGCTATATGGAAGGTCGTAAATTTCACCCCAGTTTTTGGAGGGAGTATCTCCTGGCCAGAAAAAATGGTTGGTTTGGGCCTCTCGTGAGTTATCATTCGTGAGGTATACTGAGGAGACTTCAAGGGACCCAAACTGGAGATCTCCGGTCAACTTACCGCTGAAGCTGTAGCCACCTCGAGCTATTTCGATATCACTGTCTCTTGTCTTGTCGATAAAGAACTCTTCCCTGGAGGGTGTATAGCTGGCGGTAAGTTCCACCGCATAGGGTGTCACAGGCAACCAGGCATATTTCAGAAAGTAGTTTTCGAGGGTCTTTTTGTTGTTTTTCCATTTATCTATATTGAAAATCTCCAAGTCAGATCGGATAATATTGTATGCAGCAAGCAATCCCATTTCTTCGTTGAGAGGTACATCAAGTACAAGACCGGCATCATATTTGGTAAAACGAGGTTGTAAATCTTGTTCATTGGAGTTGTAAAATTCATCTCTTCTCTCAGAATCTATATGGAACTGCGTCCATGAATCCTGTGTTGTGCGGAAGCTGAACTGACCACCAAACTCATGATACGGCAGTCGAGTCTCAGCATCGACGACACCACCAACAAAGGAACCATACTTGGCAGGAATGTTACTGTCATAGACGGTCACGCTGTCGATAAGATCCTGATGAATGAAACCACGTTGCGGGTGACTTGGAATGCCTCTTATGCTTTCAGCAACGCTATTACTGGCCAATGGATCCAGGATGCTGTTCTGGTTGATCCCATCGATCGTGTAATTGTTTTCATAGGCACGTCCGCCGGAGATAGAAATCAGTGGTGGCAGAATTTCACCGGCGTTTTCCGAGGTACGCTGCTGCTCACCGATCTGGACCCGGGGCAGGATAGTGATAGTTTCTGTAAGGCTGCTGTTCTTTTTGGGGAGTTGATGAAGGGTTTCGCCTGTGATTCCCGACTTTCCAGAGATTTGATCTTCGGTCTGCCCGACCACTGTCACCTGCTTCAGTGTGGGGATATCTGCAATAGTGTTTTCAGCAGACGTGGTTACTTGCTCGGTATCAGTTCCACCAGAAGAACTGGTGTCAGCGGCCAACACCGGAGAGAACGGTGCTGCCAACATGACGAATAAGAAGGCTATTGTGATTCTGTAAGTCATGGTATTTGCAGGTTTTTCTTGTGAATCATTGGTGGGCAATAAAAACTAAAGAGCACATTCTTGAATTTTTCGCAAAAGAGTGTCAACCTAAAAGCATTTAATTCTCTTTACCCTCGCATCAAATTTTTGTATTAATTGAAAAAATTCGCTGACGTAACATGAGCTTGTCCGACAATATGGGCCAAACAGCTGGGGTTGCAGCCAAGCATGAATTGTCGGACAAGCTCCTAAATTAAACTCTCTGGTGATTTAACGATGTTCAACGGGCTGTCATCCATCCATAGATTGTTGCTTTGCTTGCTCCTTTCAGCCAGCGTGCATGGTGGTTTGGTGTTATATGATGGAGGGCTGTCACCTGCCGAGTCTCGACAGGTACGCGCACCTGTAAAAGTTTCATTGTTGCCAGCCGTTGACATTGCTGCACCTGCTTTGGAAGAGAAGTCTCAGGCTCCGCTGGAAACAGTAAACTCTGGTTCGATGCCCCGTGTTGTTGCAGCCAAGAAACCCAGAGTTGACCCACAAACTAAATCTTTGGCCTCCAAAGTTACGGCCACGAAAGCTTTACCAACGAAGCCGCTGCTTGTGCCAATGAGCCCTCTGCTTGCAATTGCAGCTGATGAACCACTAAAAGAGATAGTGCCGGTTGAGTTGGCATGTGTGGCACCGCAGAAAGTCATTGGCGAAAATCAGACCGAGTTATCGGAGTCCCTGGCTGAATTATTCGCAGACAGCCAACCTGATCCTGCCTTGCCCTGGTTTGATAATGCACTGACTGAGCCTGACACGGTAATAGATAATGTATCAACCGGGAAGCAGCAGGTGTCATCACAGGCTGTTGATAAAGGTGGTTTGCCGACTTCTATGACGCAGCCTTTAATCGAGGCTTTTCCCAATTATCGCAGTAACCCTTTGCCAAAGTACCCTCAAATGGCCAGACAGAAACGTTGGCAGGGTGTAGTCTGGCTATTAGTTGATGTTTCTGCTGAAGGATTGGTGAAAGATCTGCAGGTTGAACAATCGTGCGGTTATCGAGTCTTGGACAAGGCTGCCAGCCAAGCTGTCCGTCGCTGGGAATTCTCTCCGGCCAGGCGCGCTGGATTGGTTGTTGAGAGTCAGGTGAGAATTCCGGTTCGCTTTCGTCTTGAGGGCAGCTGAGGCCTGAGGGATGACTGAAAGTCAGCCTGAACGCGTCAAAATCGGGTCTTACCGCTGCTTATGACTGACTCCAGAAATAACTTTTCTTCTCATCAATGATAATAAAGTGTGGTTTAGTCTTGCATTCTTGTCTTCGGCATGCTAGAAAATCGCCCTTCGGGGAGTGGCGCAGCCTGGTAGCGCGCCAGTTTTGGGAACTGGATGTCGCAGGTTCGAATCCTGTCTCCCCGACCATTTTTGCGCCAGTAGCTCAGCTGGATAGAGCAACGGCCTTCTAAGCCGTGGGTCGAGGGTTCGAGCCCTTCCTGGCGCGCCACTTATACGGCATTAGAGGAGGCGAAGTTTCTTGTTGACAACGCTTTCCGGCCTTGGCTAAGATTTACTTTTGTTTGTGGTGGGTGTAGCTCAGTTGGTAGAGCACTGGATTGTGGCTCCGGATGTCGCGGGTTCAAGCCCCGTCACTCACCCCATAAATTTCCGGGCCTGCCTTTCCCCGTCAACCCCTCCGATAAGTGGCGGTTATTCTGGGAAAAGCGGGCCTTAATTGTTTGTGTCCTGGCTCTGTGATTAGATTGGTGAGCCAGGTTTAGTATGCATATTTGCGGGTGTGGTGGAACTGGTAGACACGCTAGATTTAGGATCTAGTGCCGTAAGGTGTGTGGGTTCGAGTCCCTCCACCCGCACCATTTGTCTAAAAAACAACCTGAAGATGTTGCCAGTTGCTGGGTTGTGTCTGTTTGGAACCGGGCGATTAAGCGAGGAGCAATCGATATGAGTGTCAAAATTGAAGATGTTAGCAGCATCAAGAAAAAACTGACTATTGAGGTTGCCTCGGAGCAGGTCAACAAGGCAATCACTAAAGCTTACAAGAAAATTGGCAAAACAGCTAAAGTGAAGGGCTTCCGGGCCGGTAAGGTACCTGAATCAGTCCTGGAAAAATATTATGGTGCGCAGATGGAGCAGGATGTTCTGACCAGCCTGATCAACGACACCTATTTCAAGGCCTTACAGGAGAATGACATCCTGGCTATAGGTGAACCGAGCATTGTCGAGAGCAGTGGCATTAATAAGGGCGAAGCTTTTACTTATGAGGCTGAGGTCGAGATTAAACCGGAAGTGACTGCCAAGGATTACACTAAGTTGTCACTGGAAAAAGAAAAGTTTGTTGCTGACCCCAAAGCGGTGTCAGGGCAACTCGAAGAAATGCGTACCTCCAAGGCGCAACTCGAGGTGACTACACGCAAAAAAGCCCGTAAAGGCGATTCGGTAGTGATCGATTTCGAAGGGTTTATTGGTGACGAAGCTTTTGACGGCGGCAAAGGGGAAGACCATGTCCTTGAACTCGGTTCAGGTTCTTTTATTCCCGGCTTCGAAGACCAGGTAGTTGGCATGAAGCGGGAAGAGAACAAGGCTGTCGAGGTTGCGTTCCCCGCAGATTATGGGCAGGCGGAACTGGCTGGTAAGCCAGCTGTTTTTAAGGTCCTTATGAAAGAAATCAAGGAAAAAGTTGTCCCTGAACTTGACGATGAGTTTGCCAAAGGTTTTGGGGCCGATACGCTTGATGAACTGAAAGAGCGGTTGCAGGACAGCTATGAAACCCAGGAGACCTCCCGGATAGAAAACGAACTGCGGGAGAAGCTGGTCGGTACTCTGATTGAACGTAACCCGATTGAGGTGCCTGAGGCGATGATCGCCAAACAGCTTGATTACATGTACGAGAACATCAGCAATCGCATGAAGTCACAGGGTATGTCACCGGAAATGCTGGGCATTACACCGGAATCTTTCCGTGAAAACTATCGAACGACAGCTATTGAGCAGGTGAGTGGCAATCTTATTCTTGAGGCAATCGGTCGCCAGGAAAATATTGTTGCTGAAGAGTCAGAGATTGATGCCAAGCTGGAAGAAATTGCCACTATGGCCAACGCTCCCATCGATACGGTAAAAAAGTATTATGCTGGACCTGAGGCCCGCAGCGGGTTGATGGCACAGATTGCCGAAGAAAAAGTTGTTGGTTTTCTGCTGGAGAGTGCCAAAGTAAAAGAAGTCGCCCCGAAGAAGCCTGAAAAGACGACTGAAAAAAAAGTGGCAAAGAAGATTGCGAAAAAAACTGAGAAGGAGGACGTATGAATCTAATCCCGATGGTCGTGGAGCAGACCGGTCGTGGTGAACGCTCCTACGATATCTTTTCGCGTTTGCTTAAAGACCGGATTATTTTCCTCGGCGGTGGCATTGATGATCATGTCGCCAATCTGATCATTGCCCAGATGCTGTTCCTTGAATCGGAAGATGCTGAAAAGGATATCCATCTGTACATTAATTCACCGGGTGGCATCGTTACTGCCGGTCTGGCGATCTACGATACCATGCAGTACCTCAAGGCCCCGGTGTCGACCATTTGTGTTGGTCAGGCTGCCAGTATGGGTGCGCTACTGCTGGCTTCGGGGACAGCTGGTAAACGCTATGCTTTACCACACTCACGAATCATGATTCATCAGCCTCTGGGTGGTTTCCAAGGGCAGGCAACTGATATCAGTATCCATGCTCAGGAAATCCTGAGACTCAAAGATACACTCAACCGCATTATGGCCGCGCACTCAGGTCAGAAAATCAGCCAGTTGTCAGCCGACACGGAGCGTGATTTCTTCATGGGTAGCGAAGCAGCAAAAGAGTATGGTATCATCGACGACATAGTAACCAGGAAACCATCAGACGATTAAGAACCGAGTTTCCCGGGAGGTGCGGTAGTGACACAAAAGAGTGGACATGGCGACCAGTTGACTTGTTCTTTCTGCGGCAAAGAGCAGGAGGAAGTGAAAAAGCTTATTGCAGGTCCGGCGGTCTATATCTGCGACGAGTGTATTGAGCTTTGCAAGGATATTATCGCCGAAGAGGCGCAACTCGAGGAGGCTCCTTTAGGCAGTCGCCTGTTGCCGAAGCCGGTCGAAGTCAAGGATGTCCTGGATGACTTTGTTGTTGGACAGGAACGAGCCAAGAAGGTTCTGGCTGTTGCTGTCTACAACCATTATAAGCGTGTCGAGGTTGCAGAAAAGGCTGGAGATGTTGAAATCCAGAAGAGCAATATTCTGCTGCTCGGTCCTACCGGTAGTGGCAAGACCCTGCTGGCTCAGACCCTGGCCAGGGTCTTGGATGTTCCCTTTGCTATCGCTGATGCAACCAATCTGACCGAAGCCGGTTATGTTGGTGAAGATGTCGAAAATATTATCCTGAATCTCCTGCAGGCCGCAGATTATGATCTGGAGAAAGCCCAGAAAGGGATTATTTACATCGACGAAGTCGACAAGATTGCCCGCAAGTCTGATTCACCATCGATTACCAGGGATGTCTCCGGTGAAGGTGTGCAGCAGGCCCTGCTCAAGATTATCGAGGGTACAACAGCAAGTGTTCCGCCGAAGGGTGGTCGTAAACATCCGCAGCAGGAGTTTCTCAAAGTAGACACGACCAATATCCTCTTTATCTGTGGTGGTGCTTTTTCTGGTCTCGAAACAATTATCAATCAGCGGGTTGGTGCAAAAACCATGGGGTTTGGTGCCGAACCGGTACAGAATATTGATCAACAGATAGGTGAGGTCCTCTGCCAGGTTGAGTCTGGCGATCTGCTCAAATACGGTTTGATCCCGGAATTCATTGGTCGTCTGCCAATTGTCTCCACCCTTGATGTGTTAGATGAAGATGCCTTGGTGAGAATCCTTTGTGAACCAAAGAATGCACTGGTCAAGCAGTATCAGAAACTTTTTGATATGGAAAATGTCAGCCTCAAGTTTACCGATGGCGCCCTGGTTGCTGTGGCCAAGGAGGCTCTCAAGCGTAAAACGGGTGCGCGTGGGCTGCGTTCTATTCTTGAGAATGCCATGCTTGACGTTATGTATGATATTCCATCCCAGGATCGCGTCAGAGAAGTTATTATCAACGAAGATGTGATTTTCAAGGGTGTCCACCCACTAGTTATCTACGATTGCGCTGAGTCGGCCTGACAGAATCTTGGTCAGACTTCCGCTCAGCTGAAAGATATTAATATGACAGAACTCTCTGATGATTTCCTGCCTGAATCATTGAACTCTGAGACATTCCCGGTTCTGCCTTTGCGGGATATTGTGATTTTCCCGCACATGGTGACACCTCTCTTTGTGGGTCGGCCAAGGTCCATCCAGGCTTTGGAGTGGGCGATGGAGCATGATAAACAGGTGCTTCTCGTCACTCAGAAAGACCCCAAGACAGACGACCCATTGTCAGAAGACTTGTACAACATGGGTACGCTCGGGCAAGTTGTGCAAATGTTGAAGCTGCCAGATGGTACCGTCAAAGTGCTGGTCGAAGGCAAGGTCAGGGCACGGTTGATTGATTTGGAATATACCGACGAATGCATTTTTACTTCTTTGCAACACTTACCTGATCAGGATAGTGAATCTCCTGAGCAAGAAGCCTTAATGCGTAGCGTTAGCAATATCTTTGAATCCTACGCCAATCTCAGTAAGAAAATTCCTGCAGAAATGGTCACCTCGATTGCCGGTGTGGAAGAGCCCGGTCGCTTCGCTGACACCATTGTCGCTCATTTGACAGTACCGATTACTGACAAACAGGAGATTCTTGAGGAGATGGGTCCACTGCAGCGTCTGGAAAAACTGCTGGCACTCATGGAACGTGAGGTTGAGATACTGCAGATCGAAAAAAAGATCCGCAATCGTGTCAAGAACCAGATGGAGCGCAGCCAGAAAGAGTACTATCTTAATGAACAGATGCGCGCAATTCAGAAGGAACTTGGTGAAAAAGACGAATTCAAGCAGGAACTGCGCGAACTGGAGGAAAAGATTACCAAGGCGCGCATGTCCAAAGAGGCATCTGAAAAAGCGGCTGCGGAACTACGCAAACTTAAGATGATGTCACCCATGTCGGCCGAAGCCACGGTGGTACGTAACTATATTGACTGGCTGGTATCACTACCTTGGAAAAAAGGCACCAAAGATCAGATTGACCTTATCAAGGCAGAAGAAATTCTTGATGAGGATCATTACGGCCTCGAAAAGGTTAAAGAGCGAATTCTTGAATACCTGGCAGTGCAGGCGCTGGTAAAGAAAATCAAGGGACCGATCCTCTGTTTGGTTGGCCCTCCTGGCGTCGGTAAAACTTCGCTGGGACGTTCGGTAGCGCGGGCTATGGGCCGCAAGTTTATTCGTGTTTCACTTGGTGGTGTCCGTGATGAAGCAGAAATACGCGGTCATCGACGTACATACATCGGGGCCATGCCCGGTAAGGTTATCCAGGGGTTGCGCAAGGTCGGTATGCGTAATCCGGTTTTTTTGCTTGATGAAGTCGATAAAATGAGTACGGACTTCCGTGGTGATCCCTCGTCAGCCTTACTTGAGGTTCTGGATCCAGAGCAGAATAATACCTTCGCTGACCATTTTCTCGATGTTGATTATGATCTCTCTTCGGTGATGTTTATTGCCACGGCCAACACACTGCACTCTATTCCTGGTGCACTGCTTGATCGCATGGAAGTGATTCGTATTGAAGGTTATACCGAAGAAGAGAAAGTGCATATTGCCGAACGCTACCTGCTGCCGAAACAGTTGCAGTTGCATGGCCTCAAGGCAGCACAAATCAAGTTTTCAGGAGCTGCATTGCTTGAGGTTATCCGTCGCTATACTCGGGAAGCCGGAGTGCGTAATCTGGAGCGTGAAATTGCCAATGTTTTTCGCAAGATTGCCCGTGAGGTCGTTAAAGCCGGGCAGGCTGGACGGCGCTTCCAGGTTGGGTCTCTACAGATTAAAAAGTATCTTGGTGTGCCGCGTTACAACTTTGGTGTCCGCGAGGAAGAACACAGGGTTGGTCTGGTCAATGGGCTGGCCTGGACTGAAGCTGGTGGTGAATTGTTAAATGTAGAAGTAACGGTTGTTCCTGGTAAAGGCAAGCTGACCGTCACTGGCAAGCTCGGTGAAGTTATGCGTGAATCTGCCCACGCTGCCCTTACTTATGTACGCTCTCGTTGGTTGGAGTTGGGCCTGGAGAAAGATTTTTACGATCATATCGACATCCACATTCATGTTCCTGAGGGGGCTATACCGAAAGACGGACCTTCCGCTGGGATTACCATGGCAACGGCTTTGGCCTCAGCACTGACCGGGCTTGCTGTGGATCAGGATTTGGCGATGACTGGTGAAATTACTTTGCGTGGACGAGTGTTGGCAATTGGTGGCCTCAAAGAGAAATTACTTGCTGCCAAACGTGCTGGCATCCATCGGGTTCTGATCCCACAGGAAAATGAAAAGAATATTGAGGAAGTCCCTGCAACTATTCGCCGATCTTTGAAAGTAATTCCTGTTGCTCATATGGACGAGGTCCTCGACGAAGCAATCTTAGGGAATTTGCCTGGGGCTAGTGTAGACAATGCCGATTATGCCTTAACCACGGGAAAATCGTTGCCTCATTGACCCTTTTGTCCACTTATTACTTGACTCAATTTTGAAGCGTCTGCTATAAATAATTCCGTTTTCAGCAGGGCTTATATCATTCTTTTACGCGTGGAGGTGTACTGTGACAAAAGCCGATCTGGTTAATTCAATTGCAGAAAAAGCTGGCCTGACCAAGGCCGAAGCAGAGAAGGCACTGAAGGCATTTACCGATGCTATTACCGATGCCATGAAAGCTGGCGAGAAGGTCTCTCTGGTTGGTTTTGGTACTTTCAGTGTGGGTGATCGTGCTGCACGTGTGGGACAAAATCCCCAGACTGGCGAAAAGATTAACATCCCTGCTGCTAAGGTTCCCAAGTTTAAGGCTGGCAAGGCTTTGAAAGACGCCATCAACTAATTGCTGTTTAAAAATACAGTTGCCTCAAGGTCATCCTGATGCAATTGTAGAAGATATTGAAAATAGGAAACGTCAAAGAGGGTCTCCCTTGTTCCGCGTTTCCTGTTTTCTGTCTGTTACGGGGCTGTAGTAGAGTTGGTTACAACGCCGGCCTGTCACGCCGGAGGTCGCGGGTTCAAGTCCCGTCAGCCCCGCCATTTAAAATTTGGGCGAATAGCTCAGCTGGGAGAGCATCGGCCTTACAAGCCGAGGGTCGCAGGTTCGAGCCCTGCTTCGCCCACCAAATTACAATTTGTTCAGGGGCTGTAGTAGAGTTGGTTACAACGCCGGCCTGTCACGCCGGAGGTCGCGGGTTCAAGTCCCGTCAGCCCCGCCAGACTGAATTAAGGCGATTCCTGTTGTTAGGAGTCGCCTTAATTGTTTTCTGCAAGATTCATTTTGGTCAGATTGACTTTGAGGCGGTTTTTTTATACATTCAAACATTAATCAACCTCTAAAGCCTGAAGTTGGCTCGCCCTAATGTCTCGGGGTGGAAGCCAGGGAGAAGTTTTGATGCGTTTATTGAGTAGAGTCTTTTTTGTCGCTGTAGCTCTGATGTTTTCGTGGCCTCAGCCTGTCGTCATTGCTGGTCAAAACGCCCAAGTCGTGACCAGGATAGCCAAGGTTGGGAATATGATTATCACGCAAACAGATATCGATCGTCGGGCGCAAAAGCTTCTGCCGATGCAGGTTAGTTTTCACGGTGGCATTGATAAGGAGAAAGTCGCCGAGATCAAACAAAATGCTCTTGATGAACTGATTAGTCGTGCCTACAAGGTACAGTATGCAATTGACGGTGAAATTTCCATTGATGCGACTGATTTTGAGAACGAATGGAAAAATAAGCTCAGTAAAAATTCACGTCTGGCAGACAATGTACATACCGCTCAGGCCAGCAAGATCAAAGCGGATCTTTATCTTGATATGCTTGCCAGTAAAGCAGAAATGGTAGCTGTAGAAGAAAAGATTACGGTTACTGATCAAGAGGTCGCTGCCTACTATGCGAAGAACAAGGAGAAGTATTTCCGTCCAAAGCTGTTCACGGCCAGTCATATCTTCGTTAAGGTTGATCCTTCTGACAATGCTGAAGAAAAGAAAGTAAAAAGGGCCAGAGCCGAAAAACTTATGAAAAGGGCTCAGGCTGGAGAGGACTTTTATAATCTTGCCTACTATGAGTCAGATGATCGTAGTAAATACGTGGGTGGAAGTTTGGGTTCTTTTCACGCAGGCCAGACGGTTCCAGAATTTGATGCGGCCATTCATGCCATGAAACCTGGGGATATCGTCGGTCCGGTTCGTACTATGTATGGTTTTCACGTGATCAAGCTTGACGCAGTGGATGATGAGCGACAGTTAGCGCTTGACGAGGTTGCCGCAAAAATTCGTGTCGATCTTGAAAAGACCCAGCGTGAACAACTCTATGAGCAATGGATGGCGAAACTCAAAGAAAAATATTCGCTTGAACGTTTTGACCAATAGTTGACCATATATGATCAGACTGTTAATCTTTATCTCTTGCTGTCTTATCCTGACCTTGCTTACAGGCTGTGCAGGGTCGATCTCACAACCGATTGCCCGGCAGGAAGAGACGATTGATCTCGTCTGGCCTGACCCACCTGATCAACCGCGTATACGCTATCTTCGCAGTTTGTACGGTCCCGAAGATTTCAAAAAGAAGACTCGAACATCCAAAGTGTTGAGCTGGATGCTTGGCGATCAGCAAGAAGGCCCCTCACTACTCAGCCCTTTCGCCGTTGCGGTAAGTCGATCCGGCTTGGTTTGGGTTGCCGACAATGGCGCGAGCATGCTCTATCGTCTGGATCTGAAGCGTCGAAAAATCGATTATTTTCAGGAGTTTTCTGGTCTGCGACTCGTATCGCCGATTGGAGTAGCTGTTGACGATGAACGCCAGCGGGTTTTCCTGGCCGATGCGGGACACCAGCAGATTTTTGTTCTTGATCAAAAAGGTAACTATGTCGACAGTTGGGGACCAGCAGGGGGGTTCAAACGACCTGCCGGTATGTCTCTGGATTCGAACGGTCGACTGCTGGTCGCAGATGCTATGGAGGGTGTTGCCTATATCTTTAATCCTGATGGTACTCTGGCGTCAAAGATACAAAGCAAAGTGAACCCGGACGGGCGTTTTAAGCGGCCGTTGAATGTTGCTTTCGGGCCGAATGGCGAGATCCTGGTACTCGATGCTTTTTCGTTCCGGGTTGAAGTCCAAAATGCCCAGGGTGAATTGCTGGGCACCATTGGTGAACTTGGTGACGCGGCTGGTTATATGGCGCGTCCCAAGGGTCTCGCAGTTGACAAGGAAGGCCATGTTTTCGTTTCGGACTCGGCATTTGACAATATCCAGGTCTTTGATTTGGCGGGAAATCTACTCATGTACTGGGGGAGTGCCGGCAGACGTCCAGGGCAATTCAACCTTCCTGCGGGTTTATTTGTCGATTCCGATGAGCGGCTTTTTGTTGCGGATTCCTACAATCACAGGGTCCAGGTCTTTCAGTTACTGCCTTAAGACAATCACCTGGCAGATGGTTAGCTCCAGTGGCGTGTTTTTTGCACCTTTTTTGTAGAATTGACTCCGAATTAATGGTTTAACCGATACTCTATGAAACGAAACCTTATTATACTTCTGATTCTAACCTTGACTACGTTTTCGGTTTCTTACGCTGTGCCGATTGCCGATCCAAGTAACCCCCACAACATGTCGAGTCTTTCGGATCCTGGTACTGTTCGAGCGTTGCCGCCAGCTTCCGGTGGTACAGATCAGATTTGTGTTTTCTGTCATACCCCGCATTCGGCGGCACCGAAATCGCCACTCTGGAATCGGCCTGATCCAGACACTATGGGTGCTTTTCCCGTTTATGCAACATCTTTAGGGATAAATAAGGATGCGGCTGCCATCGCTCTTAGCGGTTATGATGCTGCCAACCCTGAGTATCCCAGCGGAGCTTCCCGCATGTGTCTCTCCTGCCATGATGGTGCAACTTCGGTTGGTGTCCTGCTTGGCAATCAGACTATTGCCATGGAGGGTGGTCTGACTAATCTCTTGACGAGTATTGATCTTGCCACTTCTCATCCAATCTCGTTCAACTACAACAATGATGTGCTTGCGCTCCTGACCCCGGGTTCGTATACCCTGCCCGATGTTGCTCTAACGCCGCTTGACGGTGCTGGACAAATGCAGTGTACAACTTGTCATGATCCACATGAAGATACACGCGCAGAGACGGGTCTTGAATTGCTGCCATTCTGGCGTAGTACAGGGACTGGGGGGGGCTTGTACGATGCCGTCTGTAACTCTTGCCACGTTGGCACACCTGGAACCCCGCCGCATATACCTTGAGAAGCTCTCATCGCTGGAGAATGGCTGTGTGGCTGATGGATGTGTAGATTATGAAGATCCTTGCTTTGCCAAAAATATTAATCGTGTTGTTACTGATGGTCTCCTGTCTATTTGCAGTGACTTCTGTATCCGCCAGGCAGGAAGGCAAGTTGCAGGGAAGCCACGGTGACTCTTCAGTTATGTCGAAGAGTTGCCGCGCTTGCCACAAAGGGATGAACATGTCGGTCAACGGTGAGGAGGGAACCTGTCTGGCTTGTCATGGCGACTCCACAGCCCGAGCTGGAATGATTGAAGCAGGGTTTCTCAAGGATACCGGCAATCTCAATCTGACCGATATTGCTTCAGAGTTAAGCAAACCATACAATCATCCTGTATTGACGATTCGGGGGGTTCACCGTCAGCGTGAGCGGCTTCCTGAAGATGTCGTTAATGCCGCACGCCATGCCGAGTGTGTTGATTGCCATGAGGTCCATGTCGTTGAGAAAGATAACCCCTATCGTGGCCTGAAAGGACGCAGGGTTGGTAACTTTATAACCGACATCGCTGAAGAATATGAGCTTTGTTATCGTTGCCATTCTGAAAGCGCCAATTTGCCAGGAAATTTCACCAATAAGCACGAGGAATTCAAGACGACCAACCCGTCTTTCCATCCGGTTGAAGGGGAAGGTAAAAATACCTTCGTTATCAGCCTCAAGGACCCATACGTTGCCCAAAAGCAGAAGCCGAAAGATATCTCCCAGATCAGCTGCAATGATTGTCATGGCAGTGATGACCCGAATGGACCCAAAGGTCCTCATGGCTCGAATTATCCGGGGTTGCTGGTATTGAGCTACCAGATGGATGATGAGCGTTCAGAGAGTGCTCAGGCTTATGCGCTCTGTTATAAGTGTCATGATCGCGTCAGTATCTTGTCCAATGAAAGTTTCCAGTATCATTCATTGCACATCGAGGGACAATTGGGGGGACAGAATGGCACCTCCTGTTTTACCTGTCACGATGCTCACGGTAGTAGCCAGTATCCGTATCTGATCAAGTTTAACGAGGACGTGGTTTCCAAGAATGCTGATGGTAAATTGAAATACGAGGCACAAGGATATTCAGCCCGGCATGGAGCCTGCTATCTAAACTGTCACGGTGTAGAACACAACCCCTTGAAATATTAGCCAGATATTGATATCAGGAGTCTGTCCGACAATCCATGCTCGGCTGCAAACCCAGCTGTTTGGCCCATATTTCAGCTCCTTTTCTACCAATAGCTATGGCTATTACTCTCAAACGAGCCAAAATCTGTTCTCAAACTTCTGGGTTTTCGCTTCGACCCTTATTGTCGGACAGGCTCCTGACATTGCACGGCCGGTCTGAAAAGACCGGCCATTTTTGCATTGTCGGCAATTCTTTTAACTGGTTTTTCATTCAGTTTTTCGGGTGGATATGTTAGATAACAATGCTAATGTCGACCTATCGTTGTAAAATCGGTACCTCTGATGGCCGGGTCCTCGAGAAAGAGTTCGAGGCGGATAATCGTGAGGCCCTTCAGGAGAGTCTTGAGGAACAGGGTTTCTTTGTTTTCAAGGTGCGTAAATCTTCGCTGCAGTGGTTCTCAAAAGGCGTGGGTGGTGGCAGCCTAAGTGGCCGTCGCTTTCTTACCTTGAATCAGGAGATGCAGGTCCTGATTCGTTCCGGTCTGCCGATTCTACAGGTCCTTGATACGCTGGTCGATCGCATGGAGGCGGGGGGGCTCCTCAATGCCCTTCAAGAGATACGCACCGACGTGAAGGGTGGCAGTTCTCTTTCGGATGCCTTCGGGCGTTTTCCCAAGATGTTCCCGCAGCTTTATGTGGCCTCGTTGCGTGCCGGTGAACAGTCGGGGGATTTACCGATCACCCTTAGTCGCTATATCGAATATCAGAAGCGTGTCGAAGCGATCAGGGCAAAGGTGCGCAGTGCAACCTTCTACCCGGCACTTTTGGCTGTGGCAGTTACGGTGGTGCTCGGTTTCCTTATGTTGTATGTGATCCCGAGTTTCACCCAGGTGTATGCTGACGCCAACATGCAGTTGCCTTTGCTGACTCGCATAGTGATAGCTGTGGCCGATGGCCTGGTGGCGTGGTTGCCGGTCTGGGTGCCGGTGTTGCTCATAGGTCTGTTTTTATTGCGCATATATGCGCGTACAGATAGTGGCGCTTTCACGATAGATCGTGTCAAACTGCGCCTGCCTTTTTTCGGTGTGTTGCTGAATGAATATGCGCTTTCGACGTTTTGCCGGACTTTTTCCATAACGCTGGCCAGTGGTATTCCGGTCGTGCAGGCAATGCAGATGTCGCGAGGAACTCTGAATAACCGGTTTCAGGAAAAGCGGCTTGCAGCTGCGGTTAAACGTATCGAGGAGGGGGCCAAGATCTCTGAGGCCCTCGAGCAGACCGGCAACTTCCCGACTATTGCTTTGCGCATGATTGGTGTCGGCGAGAGTAGCGGTTCACTGGTTGATATGTTGACCGATGTCTCCGATTATTATGAAGATGAAGTTGAACGCCGCCTTGACCGTCTGACCACAATGGTTGAGCCGTTGATGATGATGACGATGGGGCTGTTGATCGGTGGTATTGTGGTCGCTATGTATATTCCGATTTTTCAAATGGCGGGAACTGTAGGGTAGTTTGGAGCTGGGGCATGGCGTTTGAACATCGTAAAATTGGTGAGATTATGGTCAAGATGGGGGCAATTGCACCCGCTGAAGTGCGTCTTGTTCTGGATCAGCAGGATCAGTCAGGAAAACGTTTCGGGGAGACTGCTGTAGCCCGTGGTCTGTTCACTGATGAACTGGTCGCCCAGGCTCTGGCGCAGCAGTTTGGCCTGGAATATGTTGACCTTGATAATGTCGTGCCTGATCCTGAACTGGATGCGAGTTTGCCGCCTGAATTGCCGATTCGGTACAATTTTATCCCTTTGCAGAAAACCGAAGATGGGTTGGTGATTGCGGTCTCTGATCCGACCAACGTCGCTGATCTGGATGATCTTGAAATGCAACTCGATACTCCACTTGTTCACCGAATAGCCGCTAAGGGTAAGCTTGCTGCACTACTTGAACGGTCACAGGGGTCGAAACAGGTTCTGCAGGAAGTCTCTGAAGATTTTAAGCTGCAACTGGTCAAGGAGACCGATCAGGGCGAAGAAGTTCTCTCCCTCGAAAAACTGACTGATGACAGTAGCCCGATTATTCGCCTGATTGATTCGACCCTTTTTGATGCACTCAATAAACGCGCCAGTGATATCCATATTGAAAGCAACCAGGATGGAGTACAGATCAAGTATCGCGTTGATGGTGTCTTGTTTCGTGCCACAGAGCCTTTGGATGGGCGCTTCCAGGGGCCGATCATCTCGCGTATCAAGGTCATGAGTGAACTTGATATCTCTGAACGGCGGATTCCACAGGATGGCCGTTTTAAAGTGCGTATGGGCAGTAAATCCATCGATTTTCGTGTCTCCATAATGCCGAGTATTCACGGTGAAGATGCCGTTATTCGTATTCTCGACAAAGAAAGCATCGCCAAGGATCTGCACGGTTTAACTCTCGACGTCCTTGGCCTCGAGGGGCACGAACTGACGCGTTTCCGACGCATGATCCGCGAGCCCTATGGTATGGTCCTGGTCACCGGTCCTACCGGCAGCGGTAAAACGACCACGCTCTATGCGGCACTATCGGAGATCTATAACGAGCAGGAAAAGATAATAACTATTGAAGACCCGGTTGAATATCAGCTCAAAGGCGTGGTGCAGATTCCGGTCAATGAGAAAAAAGGTCTGACCTTTGCACGAGGTCTGCGTTCCATCCTGCGTCATGATCCCGACAAGATTATGGTTGGCGAAATCAGAGACCCGGAAACGGCCCAGATTGCCGTGCAATCGGCTTTAACCGGGCACCTGGTTTTTACCACGGTGCATGCCAATAATGTGTTTGATGTCTTGGGGCGTTTTCTGCACATGGGCATCGATGCTTATAATTTTGTCTCCTGTCTGAACTGTGTGGCAGCCCAACGCCTGGTGCGTAAGATATGCGTGCACTGCAAGCAGCCCGTGACTTATGATCGTCAGGCTTTCGAAGAGTCAGGGCTCGACTACGAACAGCTCAAAGACCATACTTTCTATGCAGGAGCAGGTTGCCGTGAATGTAATGGCCAAGGCTATCATGGCCGTACGGCAATCCTGGAACTCCTTGACTTAGACGACGACATGCGTGACCTGATAATAAAAAAGGCTCCGGTCAGTCAACTCAAGGAAGCAGCACGTGTGGCAGGGACAAGTTTTCTGCGTGATGCCGCAATAGAGAAAATGCTTAATGGCATAACGACTCTTGAAGAAATTAACCGGGTCACCTTTGCAGATAAGTCTGGAGGGAGCGCATGAGCAGGGTTTTTGTCGGTGTTGACATCCAGCCTGGCGGGCTTTACCTTGCAGCCTTGCAGCACAATCGACCACAAACGCGTTTGGTCGGTTTGCGCTTTGAAAGCCTGGAAGGAGTCATGGAGGTTTCCAGCCGTCAGCCGAATATTCGTGATGTTCGACGTTTCATAGATGGTTTGCGCCGTGGAGTCGATGCTCTAGCCGGGCAGGAAGAGCGTATTGCCCTAAGTCTTCCAGATCGTGCCGGTCGTATTTATCTGACAGATGTTGACACACCATTCAAAACACACGCTGAAGGGATCGATATTCTCAAGTGGCGCCTCAAATCAAGTCTGCCTGCACCTCCGGGACAGATCAAACTTGATTTCCAGGTGATTGATAAACGTGACGATGGTCGTCAGCGTTGCGTTGTTGCTGTCATAGCCAAACCGGTTCTCGAACAGTATGAGGACCTGGCCAATGAAGCTGGTCGTCACGCCGTGCAGATCGATTTCCATTCATTGAATCTCTACAATTACTACCTGCCGCGCCTTGATCTCGGTGATGAATTCATTTTGGTCGGGTTGGAACAAGGTGTTTTGAGTCTCCAGTATGTGCTTGGCAGCAGTCTTTGTTATCAACGCGTGAGAATGTTTAAAGTGAATCCTGAGCGGTCTTTTCAGGAAATCAACCGCACTCTTGTCGAAGCTTATGAGACGTTCCCGGCTATGAAGCGATGTGCTGTCTTTGCTCATGTTGACCCTGATATGGATGGAGATATAGATAAGCTTCTGTTTGCCGCTTTTAAACGAGAGGTCAAGTGTCTGGATCCGGCCCTGAAACGGTTTAGCGGTGAGGGGAGAACCGGTGGATTGCAACCTGTCGGTTCTGTTATTGCCGCCCTTGGTGCGGCAGAACGCATAATGTAAAGCCAATGAAAATTAAACTTAATCTCGCCAGCAAACCTTATCTGAACCGTCAGAGTATACGTCTCTGGCTGTCACTTGCATGCAGTTTTATGCTGCTCTTGCTGGTGATCAATGGTTACTATGGATACCAGGACTTTCGCCAGCTTCGTTTGTTGGAAAGTCGTTTTCTGGAGTTGGAAAGACAGGCCTCTACGGTGCAAGGTCTCCCGTCGGGTTACACTGCGGAAAAATACGCTGTCATCAAGGAAGAAATTATTCAGGTAAATGAAATCATTGCTGAAGACCAGTTTCGTTGGACGGCGTTACTCAGCAGATTTGAGGAACTGGTTCCTGATGACGTTAGTATCCGTACTATACAGCCGAGTTTTAAGGAGCGCTCTGTGCGGGTTGACGGTATCGCCCGTGATGTCTCCGCAATGACGCGGTTTGTCGACAATCTCCTGACTTCGGAGGATCTCAGCCAGACTTATCTTCAGCGCCATAGTGAGGTTAAATCAGCACCTGGCGGTCTAAGTCAGCCTCATATCGGCTTCTCTCTGGTTATAAGGGAGGCTTTCTGATGCGCTTGACAGAAATGCTCGAACAACTCTGGAAATCACATCGAAGCCAGTTGCTTCTACTAGGCACCCTGCTGGTTTTGAATCTGCTGTTTTTTACAGCGCTTGAGCAATTGCTTGATCCCCGAGTGGTCGAACAGGAAAGCCGCTTCCTGCAGAGACAGACTGAGGTTCGGAGGTTATTGCATAAACAGAGCGTTATAGCGAAAAGCCCGGCACAGCTTTATGTTTTGGCTAGTCAAGATCTCGCCAAGTTTCAGCAGGCAGTGCCAGACTACCAGGACTTTACTGGTCTGATCGAAGAGTTGTTGGTTCTTTCAAATCGTGCGGGTTTGAATATAAGCCAGATCAGTTACGGTTCAGAAGAGTTGCAAGAGAGTTCGCTGTTGCAATTCAGCCTGAATTTCAACGTGGTGGGAGATTATAAGAAAATTAAGAAATTTATTAACTCTTTAGAACAATCTGCTCGCCTGATTACGATTAGGCAAATCAGTCTGCAGAGTGCCGATAACAATGGTGTCAACCTGCGCTTGAACCTAGAAACATTTTTCCGGCAGGGTGGGAGTGAGTCATGAATCGCAAACGCGTCATACTTGCGGTGCTGTTGGGGTTGTTGACACTCAGCCTTCTCTACGCGTATTTTGCTACACCAAGATTAAAGAAAGCTCCGCCCAGGATTGCAAGCCAGCGTGTCAGCACTGATGTCAAGGGGACAAGACCTCTGCAAACCAAAGGTGAACAGCAACGTATTAACTTTGCTTTCATGACTGTAGAACAAAAAGAATTCACCGGAGCAAAGCGTGATATCTTTCGTTTTGGCGGTCGACAAATGCTAGAAAAAGCCCCCCAGGCGTCGAGGACCCAGGTCAATGAGACCGTTGCAGTACCGGTATCGCTGCCGGTTCCGGTAGACGTGGTAAAAAAAGCTCTTTCGCAATTCACTTTCCTTGGTTTCCTGGAAAAGGCTGGCGAAAAGACGGTATTCCTTTCCAGTGGTGGGAATCTTTTTCTGGTCAAACGTGGTGCGCGCTTCGGTGATGAACAGGAATTCCTGGTTTCTGATATCGACGATAAACTTTTAAAAGTGCGTCATTCTGGCCGGGAGGGTCTGATTGAAATTCAGCTGATCGAGCAGCAGAAATTGAGTGCGTCGGTCAGTTCTCCTGCTCATATCGAACCGGTTGTGGGGAGAGTAGCCCATCCTGAAAAACGTGTTTTTATGCCGAAAAAGAGGCTGGTTCGTCTTGCAGTACCTCGGCAAGTTGAATCGCCTTTACGAGAAATGACTGAAGAGAATAACCCCGAAGAAGAGCAGGTACAGGAATCGCCTGCCGAAGGGGAAGTTATAGAGGGAGATGTCAATGGCACGAATCAATAAGACCCGTTTTGCCTGGTGGGCGGTCCTGCTCTTTACTGCCCTTTGGCTGGGTGGGTGTAGCACATCTATGCAGGCACGTTTGGTTTTTCAGGAAGCTGAGCAATTTGCTGACGAAGAAAATTTCGACCTGGCGATAGAAAAATATGCAGAAGCTATTGAGTTAGAACCTGGCAGCAAAACATATAAGTTGAAAATGGTTGCCGCAAAGACCAGGGCAGCGGCTACTCATATCAGGAAGGCTCGTGCTTTTGCTAGTGAGGGAAAGTTTGCTGAAGCGATAGGAGAGTATCGTATCGCGAAAGGTTTTGATCGGAGTGTGGAAGTTGCTGCCCAGGAAGAAAAAGAGATTCTTAAACTGCTTGATGCAGAGAAACTTGCAGACGAAGGTGCTAAGTTTTGGGGGATGGGAAATGCGGCCCTGGCTAAAAAAGCGATCGATGGTGCTTTGAAGTTTGATCCTCATAATGCGCGCGCTTTGGCCATTAAAGACCTCATCGATAATGACCAGAAGAAAATCGCTATGGATGGCATTGAGCTGGACGTGGCCTCAGACGAACCGATCACTCTGAGTTTCAAGGATGCAAATATCAAGGAAGTCTTTGGCATCCTGTCACAACTAAGTGGAATTAATTTTATCTATGATGAGGATATTCGCAGTCAGTCGATTTCTGTTCTGCTGGAAAAGGCCAGCTTTTCCCAGGCGATGGAACTGATCCTGCAGATGAACGGTCTGGACAAGAAAGTTCTGAACAGTAAGACAATCATCATTTATCCACAAACCAGAGAGAAGTCAAAACAGTACGATGACCAGATTATTCAAACCTTCTTCCTTTCACATATTGATGCCAAGAAGGCTGTGAACCTGCTTCGTACCATGCTGCAACTGCGCAAGATTTATGTGCATGAGGAGCGTAACGCTATTATCGTACGCGATAAACCCGAGGTTATTAAACTTGCCGAACAGATCCTGGCTGCTGCTGATCGTTCGGATTCTGAGGTGCTCTTTGATGTTGAAGTCCTCGCGGTCAGGGATACAGATCTCCTGGATTTTGGACCCGAGCTTAGTGAGTATTCGACAAAGCTTGGTTTTAGCGTAATTGACCTGAACACGGAAGCATTGAGTCAGCTATCAGCGATTCCCGACAGAACTATCACACAGAGCCTCAGTGGCTTACAGACCTTCTATTCTATTCCCTCGGTTACTTTTGATTATGCGAAGACCTTGAGTTCTTCAGAGATTTTGGCTAGCCCTAAAATTCGCGTCAAGAACCACGAAAAAGCGAAAGTCCACATAGGTAAACGAGACCCGGTCGTGACAACGTCCGGGAGTACGAGTGATTCGGGTTTTACGACTCAGAATGTCCAGTATGTGGATTCCGGTATCAAGCTTGATATCGAGCCTACGATCCAACTTGACGGGACGGTCATGACGAAGATAAAGCTGGAAGTCAGCAATGCAGAAAGACTTGATTCTAACGATACAACAGGGGAATCACCGATTGCACTTACAACCACAAACGCTGAGACGACCCTGGTATTACTTGACGGTACACGCACCATCCTGGGAGGCTTGTACGAAAACAATAATTCCAACATCAAAAAGACGGTACCATTTCTCGGTGATATTCCCCTGATCGGAAGTTTGTTTACACATTACTCAGATAATAAAGAGAGGCGCGAAATAATTCTTTCGATCACGCCCTATATCATCAAGAAGGTTGAACTCCCCGATGCAGCTATTGCAACAATCTGGTCTGGTGGTGAAGACAATCTGAAGGTGGGTCCGAATTTCGGCTCCTTTGCTCAGGCTGTGCTGAGTGAAGTAGAGTCGACCAAACCACAGGTATCTCCCGCAGTCAACCCGGTACAGGCTGAAAGGTATGCTGCATGGGAGGGTCTGAAAGGGACCGGGCCTGTCGTCACAGAACCAGCAGCAAGCAGCGCTGAACCAGTCGTGGCTCCATCTGAAGAAACGACCGTTGAAGTGATGCCTCGACAAGAAATTCGACCGACTGAAGAAGTTGTGATGACAGAGGTGCTTGGCAGCAAAGAGGAGATCGGTGCTCCAATTGTTCTCGAGATGCCGAAAAAAGCCCCTGCTGCCATCAGTTTCTCCGCACCCGACCAAATTGACAATGGCGCAGAATTTACTGTTGCCGTGCAGGTTAAAAATGTTGATAAACTTTACAGCGCACCGCTCTTCGTTAAATATGATCCAGCGGTTCTCGAACTGCTGAGTATTAATGAAGGAGACTTTCTTAAACAAGGTGGCCAGACCACGGTCTTCTCCAGCAGCCCCAATCGCACTACGGGGCAGGTAATTGTCGGCTATAAACAGGGCACAGGTGGTAATGGTGCATCAGGCTCAGGGGCTTTGTTTAACCTGAACTTCAGGTCGCTTGCAGCTGGTGAAACTCAGCTTGAGGTTAATCGTGTTAACTTCCGTAACCCAGAAGGGGTCCGACTTCAGGTTGTTCCTGATGCGGTCATGATCGAAATCCGTTGATTCTGTCTTGTTACATATCGAAGGCCAGGGGACAACGTGGCCTGACCCTGCTGGAAATGGTGCTGGCTATTGCTATCCTGGCTGTACTCGCCACAGTGATCGTGCCAATGACTGAAGTGACAGCAATGCGCGGCAAAGAGTTGGAGCTGCGTAGCGCCCTGCGGGTAATTCGTACGGCGATCGATAACTACAAGGCTGATTTTGACAAAGCCGTTACAGAAAAGAAGATCATTGTCGCGATCAATGAAACCGGTTATCCGGAATCACTTGAAATTCTTATTGAGGGGAGTGACTGGGGTGGGCTTTACCCATACAAACACAAGTACCTGAGGCGTTTGCCGCAAGACCCCTTTGATGAGTATGATGAAGGTTGGGGGTTACGCGCATATAAGGATGACCCGGACTCAACCTTCTATGGTGGTGACGACATCTATGATATTTACTCGCAGAGTACGCGCACTGCTCTGGATGGCACAGTTTACAATACCTGGTGAAGCGCATGATTATGAACCATAGAAAAACAAATTTGAAGCTCAGTAACAACTGGCAGCAGGGATTTACTCTGATCGAGCTGATGATTGTTATGAGCATTATCGGTATTCTGGCCAGCATCGTGGTGCCGAATTATCAACGTAGCCTGATCAAGGCCAGAGAAGCAGTGTTGATGGAAGATCTCTACCAGATGCGCCGTGCAATCGACGCTTATTTTGCCGATAATATCAGCTATCCAGAATCCCTGGGTGATTTGGTCGCCAATAAGTATATACGCGATATCCCTCGGGACCCATTTACCAAGTCCACGAATACCTGGGAAGAGATTCCACCGACTCCGTCCGCTGAGGGCGAGCTTGCCGAAGGCGGCGTGGAGAACGTTCACAGTGGTAGCGACCTGGTCGGCCTGAACGGTATTCCTTACCGGGACTGGTAGAGAGACCAAGCACTTCACTCTTTAATCCATCCTTTACCCACAGATGCAGGTCTATGATTCAGCTTTTTAATGTTTGCAAGGTTTACCAGCGTGACCAGTATGCTCTGAGAGATGTTACTCTCAAGGTAGAGAAGGGCGAGTTTGTTTACCTGACAGGTCCATCCGGTGCAGGTAAATCAACTCTGCTCAAGCTGCTCTACTGTGCAGAGCGTCCGAGCCGTGGCCAAATCCTGGTCAATGGCCGTAATATCACTCGTTTCGGCTCGGCACGTATACCTTATCTACGTCGTAACCTTGGCATCATCTTTCAGGATTTCAAGCTTCTTCACCGTCGCACCATTTACGAGAATGTTGCCTTTCCCCTTGAAGTCCAAGGTCGCAAGCGCTTTGAAATAAGCAAAAAAGTTTATCAGACTCTCAAGAATGTCGGGCTTGAGCATCGCCTGAAACACTATCCTTTGCAACTCTCTGGAGGAGAGCAGCAGCGTGTCGCTGTGGCCCGCGCCCTTGTGGTTGATCCTCTGATTCTGTTGGCTGATGAGCCGACAGGTAATCTCGACCCAGAGGTAACTATGGACATTATGGGGCTTTTTAAAAGCGCCAATGCACGCGGTACCACGATTTTAATGGCAACCCATGATCGCAGCTTGATGCGCGAGTTCCCGAGACGCACGGTTTCCCTGCATGCTGGCAGCTTGGCTATGGATGATTTGCCCTTGTTCCGGGGAGCAGCGGAATGACAGGACAATGCCGATGATTGTGCGTACTGGATATTTCCTGAGGCGTGCCTTGCGCAATATGCGTCAAAGCCCTGTACTGAGCCTGGCATCCATTGGCACTGTTGCCGTTGCTCTGGCTCTGCTCGCATTTTTTGCCATCGCTGTACTGAATGTTCAGCAATTGACCGCATCCTGGGGTGAAAATCTGGCAATAGTCGCATATCTCGACGATGTCCCGGACAAAAAGGTGATCAACAGTTGGGCCAAGGAGATTGAAAGCTACCCTGAAGTGGCGAGCGTTAACTACGTTTCCCGAAAAGAGGCTTTTGAAAGGTTTCGCAAACGCCTGGGCGAAGATGCCGACCTGGTCGAAGGGCTTGGTCCCGAGGTTTTGCCAGCATCGCTGGAGATTGCTCTTGCCGACGATTGGCGCAACGAATCTGCTCTCACTGCGGTTGTTGACCGACTGCGCAAGGACAATCGCTTTGATGACTTACAGTATGGTCAGGGCTGGTTGGAAAAGCTGGAAGCTTTTCTCCTTCTACTGAGAGTGTCCGGTTCAGCACTTGGCGGGTTTCTGGTCTTTGCTGCCCTGGTGATTGTTGCTAATACAATCAAATTGACGCTCTATGCCCGCCAGGATGAACTTGAGGCCATGACCATGGTTGGCGGCACCTCTCTCTTCATCAAACTGCCTTACCTGATTGAAGGGGCTCTGCAGGGCCTGTTGGGCGGCTTGGCAGCCCTCGGTCTGAGTTTCCTGGCCTTCCAGGTGATTCTGCAAAAAAGCCTGGGCAACTTGTTACTGATTACCGGTATCGATACAATTCATTTCCTGCCGCTAATCTGGCAAGGTTTGTTGATAATTGGTGGTGGTCTTATCGGTTTGTTGGGCAGCCTCTTTGCTTTGCGAAAGTTTGTCCGTTTCGGAGCACCATGATAAATCTTCCTGGTATCATGATTGGCAAGGGACTTTGCTGGCTGCTGCTGGCCTGCCTGATTGCTCCTTTCTCTGCCGTTGCCGACACAGATAATGAACTCTCTGTGAGTCAGAAGAGCCTGGAAGAGATTCAGCAGCAAATTGAAAAGACTCTCAAAGGTTTGCGCAGCAAGAAGTCAGAAAGTGGTGCTTTGTCTGAAGATCTGGAACGCCTTGGCATCGAGACCCGCCGGATCGAGCGCCTGACGAAAAAAAGTGCACGACAGCTATCTGATCTCTCTGATCGCTTACAGCAACAACGTAAAAAACTTCATAAGATCGAGGAACAACGAAATCAGACGGAACAACAAATTCGTCATCGTCTGGTTGTCCTTTACAAAACCGGTGAAGTTGGGCTGATCAGGGCTTTGCTTTCCGAAGCCGGGAGCCCGCGTGAGCTTGCTGAGAAATATACATTTTTGTCGAGAATGGTGCGATATGATCGCGAACTGCTCGATGTTTACCGCCAGCAGTCCCGGGAGCACCAGGTCGCTGTAAGCGAGCTTGAAGACTTGCGCAAGAAGCAATCAGCCGTAGTTTTGCGCCGCCAGAAGGAGCAGAAGACTTTGCGGAAAGTCAGAAAGAGTAAGAAAACTCTCCTTGCAGACGTTAAACAGGACGCGGACTTCCTGGAGAAAATGTTACAGGAATTACGTGCCAAGGCAGCCCGGCTTAATAATCTGGTCAAAAAACTTGAAACCGATCAAACGCAACCCTATACTAAAAACCTGGAGGGGCTTTTGCCTCAAAAGGGGCGTCTCTTTTGGCCTGTATCCGGTAAGCTCAGGGTTGGGTTCGGCACCAGTCGCCATGGTGCTCTGGGCACACTCATAGAGAGCCACGGCTTTGACATTGAAGCTGCTGTTGGAACCCCTGTGACTGTCGCTGCCGCGGGCAAGGTGATCTTCTCCAAGCGTTTGCGTGGTTATGGCAAGCTGATGATCGTTGATCATGGCATAAAGTATTACACCCTTTATGCACATGTAGCACGTTTTACCAAGCAGGTTGGTGATTACGTAGCTGCTGGCGAGGTCATTGCCTTCTCAGGCTACGAGGGTCATGACTCCGTTTATTTTGAGATTCGCCAGGGCGGTAAACCCATCGATCCTGCCAAATGGTTGAAGAAGCGCTGATCTTCTGGAGGTCCGTATGTTTAAAAACAAGGTGTTCATTCTTTTAACTGCTTTAGCACTCTTTGTTCTGCTCGGCGTGGTTTCCTTTGGTCGTATTGAGGTACCAGGGGCAACTGCGGCCACTGATTACCAGGAACTGCAACTCTTTACCGATGTCTTGACGATTGTTAAACGCAGTTATGTGGAGGACGTGTCGATTAAGGATCTGGTCTATGGCGCTATAGATGGCATGCTCACTTCACTTGACCCACATTCCGGTTTCATGTCTCCTGAAATCTACAAGGAGATGAAAGTAGATACCCGTGGTGAATTTGGTGGCCTCGGTATTGAGATCTCCCTGCGTGATGGCGTCCTGACAATTATTGCCCCGATTGAAGATACACCTGCTTCGCGCGTCGGTCTGCAAGCGGGTGATAATATCCTGAAAATTGAAGACCAATACACCAAAGATATGAAAATCATGCAAGCGGTGCATCTGATGCGTGGTGCGCCTGGGACGACTATCAACATTACCATTATGCGACAGTCTTTTGACAAGCCACAGCCGTTTACCCTGCAACGAGAAGTTATCAAGGTAAAGAGTGTCAGGTCGAAAACCCTTGAGAACGGGTTTGGTTATGTCCGTCTGGTTCAGTTTCAGGAACGCTCCGGCAAAGATCTTGACAAGGCGTTGGATAAACTGCGTGAAGATAATGGTGGCTCTTTGCAAGGACTGGTTCTCGATTTACGCAACAACCCAGGCGGTCTTCTTGACCAGGCTGTCGAAGTCGCCGACAAGTTTCTCACGGGGGGCCTGATTGTTTACACAAAGGGGCGTGAAGATGACGCACAAATGGAGTTCTCTGCTATGCGTAGTGATACTGAGGCCAATTATCCTATGGTCATCCTGATTAATGGCGGCAGTGCCAGTGCTTCAGAAATTGTGGCCGGTGCTTTGCAAGATCACGGACGTGCTGTAATCATGGGGACCCAAAGCTTCGGTAAAGGTTCGGTGCAGACAATTATCCCCCTTAGTGACGAATCAGGCCTGCGTTTGACTACGGCCAAGTACTACACCCCAAATGGTACTTCGATCCAGGCTCGTGGGATTATTCCAGATATAGAAGTCCTGCCGAGTGAAATCAAAGAAACCAAAGCTTTACATTCTTTCAGTGAAAAGGATTTGAAGAATCATTTCGATACGGAAGGTGACGATGAGAGCTCTCCTGATGAGGATGCAAACACTCTCGATGAAGAGACCCGTAACGATTTCCAGCTGATGCGTGCCCTCGATCTTCTTAAAGGCTGGAGTATCTTTAAAGGACTGGAAGCGGCTTGATGGTCAGACTGGCGGCCAGAAGTCTAAGCTCCCAGGTAGCACGTTGAGAAGAGTTGTCGATGACAAAACAAAAAAAGCGGCGTCGCTCGAAGAAGCGGCGCCCTGGTTTTTTTAAAAAAAACAGATTTCTACTGATCCTTCTAGCTGTCGTTGGTCTGGCCGTGATTAGCTTGGTTTTGCTTGCCCGCATGGAGCAGCAACTGCCGCAGCTGGTTGTGCTGCCACCAGTGACAAAACCGCCAGTGATAAAACCACCAATTGATTACATCAACAAGGTGCACATCGAAGTTGAGGCATTACTTTCAACACTCAATAACGAGACAGGGGATATCCAGCGTGATCTTGATCTTGATCATGATCCTGCTCGCTACACGGTCGAAGGTGAATTGCCTTCCTCCGAAATGATTGCCGGTTTTCAGGAGCGTTTGCAGCAGATTCCTGGCGATTATACCGTGCAGTTGAAAGAAGCGAACTCACTGACTGTTGAAAAAGCCCGTCAGACGATCATTGTAATCAATTTTATCCCACCTCTTCCTGCTATACCTGATGGGCCTCTGTTGACAATTATCATGGATGACCTTGGTCGCAGTACCTACACGGCTAAGATGTTGATTGCGCTATCTCAGCCGGTGACTTTTTCCATTCTTCCTGATGAACCTTTGACCACCCAGGTTGCAGAACTGGCGCATGCCGCTGGTCGGGAAATTATGCTGCATTTGCCGATGGAACCTCAGGGCTACCCTGCCATTAATCCTGGCAGCGAAGCCCTGTTTGTTAAATACAACGATGCTGAAATTAGCCAGCGCTTTGATCAGCTAATCACCATAATCCCTTATGTGTCAGGAACCAACAATCATATGGGGTCTCGCTTTACCGAAGATGCCAGGGCTCTGGTGCCGGTGATGGAGAGTTTGAAAGAAAAGGGTTTGTTCTTTATTGACAGCCGAACTACGGGTCATTCCCGTGTGACCGAAGTGGCCAATCGGTTCGGGGTGCCGACAATGAGCAGGGATGTTTTTCTAGATAATGTTGCCGAGGTTACCGCTATCACTCGTGAAATCAAACGACTTGAAAGTAAAGCTCGCAGAAATGGGATGGCGATTGGTATCTGCCACCCTTACCCGGAGACTCTCGAAGCATTGAGGAGGGAGCTGCCTGGTATGGTAGAACGGGGCATAACTATTGTGCCCGTTTCGGTGCTTTTGCGGAAGCAGGCTCTTGATCAGGGAAGTTGAGCGTCCGCGTTCGCAAACGGTGAGGCTGTTTGCAAACCCTACGGATATGGTTTCGAAAGCCAATCATCCACAGAATGTCAAGGGAGTTGAGTACTGACCTTGGCCATGATTCTGGTGAAGGTTGCAAAATTCTGCTCATAGAAAATTTCTTCAGGAAGATCGGAGCTGACCTTGCGTAGTAGCAGGAACGTGTCGCCAAGACGGCCCTGATTGTCGAAGAGAGTTCGTTCGAGCAATGGGAAGAGGTCCGACCGCTCTTTAGAGAGTAAGCGTTTCTCAAACTCCTGAAGCTCGATAATCTTATGTGAAACCTCAAGACCGTCATCATCAAAACGATAGAAGGAAAGTTTTTGTTGATAAAAATTTCTGGTGTGTGGAGCACGTTGCAACAGGAAGTAGGAGCGCTGTGCTGACTCACGAAACAAATCCCATATCGGGTTATGCGCTTCAACGGTGCGTTTTGCACCGTAAAAATAACGGAAGACCAGGCTGTTAAAACACTCCTCCTCGATAAAACCGGAGATCTTTTGGTCAGAGCTCTGGGCAAAGTAGCCAGCAGGACCGATACGCTCTTTCTCAACCAAGGGGTTGCCGCATATCAGGCAGCCAGTTATGAGGCTGTTGCGCCGTTTTTCATAAGCACTTTGGTGCTCTTCTTCACTATGGGCCATGTCCATGCGGTATTCATCCAGGCGTCGCACGTCAGTATCAATGCTACCCAGATAGACCTGGCGGGCAATATGGGTCATCTGTACATGCACTTCAGTATTGCGTCCATGAGTGAGAACCGGGTAGATCTTGCCTTCAGGATTGGTGTTCAGTGACTCAACCTTAGGGCTTTTGGCAATATAGCCTTCCATGCAGCGATAGCCACGGTTGATGGCGTAGGCTTTTAACAGCTGGTATGGATCGCTGAAAGGGCCATTATAGCGAATGCGCTTGTCGACCAGACAGGGCAGGATGCGTAATGGTCGACGTGATAGACTATGGAAGTCGAAAAAATCGTATATATGCTGGCAGTTGTCCATGGAGGGAGCATCTTTCACCGGGACAATAACCCGGTCGGCAACATAGAGAGCGCTCTGGGTGAAGATGTCCAGATCAGGACGTGTGTCAATAACCACGATGCCAGTGAGGCTGGATTTGGCCAGAGCTCTAGCCAGGGCCGTTGGGTCATCAAGCTCACGGCGCAGGATGTGCATTTGATCACTTGAAGGAATGAACTGAACGCCGTATTCTCCTATCTCAACCAGATTGTCAGGGTTGCTGCCGGTAAAGAGGCTGCCAACATCACCCTGTGCTGATTTCCGGTTGATTCGGAACATCTGGTCGACGGAGAAATGATTATCAAAACTCAGCAGGGTAACCGGAAGATCTTCATGAAGGGCTTTCAGGTAGATCGCCAGGTTGGTGGCCAGCGTAGTTTTACCGACGCCGCCCTTATCGCTTGAAATTGTGACAATATATGGTGCAGACATAAGGCTCCTTACGAATTTGATCTCGACAATATATAGGGGTAGTCTGGTGAAAAGTCAAACAGAAACCACAAGATACAGGGTCTATGACAGGTGACAGGTAAGTCTCAAATAATAACGGTCAGTGGTCTGGTCGCATTACTTCAGGAAGTTGTGGAAAGCAATTTCGTGACGGTGACAGTTGAAGGTGAAATCTCCAATTTTGCTTCTCCGGCGTCTGGTCATTGGTATTTTACGCTCAAGGACAGTGGTTCTCAGTTGCGAGGTGTTATGTTTCGCAGCCGCAACAGGCTGGTGGATAACCCGCCACGGGACGGTATGCAGGTTGTCTGCACAGGGACCGTGACGGTTTATGTCGCCCGCGGCGAGATGCAGCTGGTTGTCGACAGCCTGGAACAAGCTGGTCGAGGACAGCTACAGGTGGCGTTTGAAGCCCTCAAAGAGAAACTTGCCGGTGAGGGGTTCTTTGCCGCTGAGCGCAAACGTCCTCTGCCAAATTTCCCAAAAGCTGTGGGTATAGTGACCTCAGCAACAGGTGCCGCAATTCATGACATCCTCAATATTCTGCGCCGCCGAGCTCCCGATGTGCATCTTATATTGAGACCTGTTAAGGTTCAGGGAGAAGGTGCTGCAAAAGAAATTGCGACGGCAATCGAAGAGTTAAACCAGTATGGTGGGCTTGATGTTCTGATTGTTGGGCGTGGAGGTGGCTCACTTGAGGATTTATGGGCTTTCAACGAAGAGGTTGTCGCTCGGGCTATTGCTGGCTCTGAAGTTCCTGTCATCTCGGCGGTAGGTCATGAAACAGATTATACAATTGCGGATTTTGTTGCCGACCTGCGTGCGCCGACACCAAGTGCAGCAGCAGAGCTGGTTGCTAAAAACCGACAGGAACTGGAAGCACATATCGATCACCTCATCATGCGTCTGCAATCACGCATTGATCAGTCTCTAAGCCTGGTCAGCGAGCGCCTTAGCAGTCTTGAGGGTCGCCTCAAGCTTGCCGCGCGTGATTTCAAGCGTCTGCCTGATGATATTACTGACCTTGAGAAGGGCCTCGCTCTGGCAATGAGTGCTAGAATGCGTGAATATACTGATTCTCTGGGATTAGTTGCTGGTCGTTTACACGCGTTATCTCCACTGTTGCAACTTGAGCGTGGATATGTGATCGCCAGCCATGAACAAGGCGGTTCCGGTCTGGTCTCGGCAGACACTCTAGAGCCTGGTGATCGCCTCTGGTTGCGTTTTGCCAGTGGTCAGGCCCGTACCCATATAGAGGAAATTGATTCATGATGCGCCTGGTCCTCATTCTGTTTATGTCCCTTGTCTTCATGCAATCCGTGTTCATGCAACCTGTGTTTACCCAACTGGCCTGGTCTGGTGAACTGACCCTGTTCTCTACGGAGGTTTATAATGGAGAGGTGGCTGTGCTGCGTTGGCAGGGGGAGCCCCTCTCTTTTGGTGTGGTGCGTTTCATGGATGAGGTTTTCTATCTCTATCCAGACCCTGATGGTGCTGTCGCCTTATTGCCGATCAGTCTGAATACTCCTGCTGGTAACTATCCCATTCTTGCCTCTATAGTTGATCTCCACGGCCAGACAACAGCAACGGAGTTGATGCTGCATGTTGCTTACAAGGATCGTCCTGAAGAGCATTTGACTCTGCCGGAACGTATGGTCACACCAAAAGGTGAGACTGTTGCTCGCATCAATCGCGAAAGTAAACTTCTCAAGGAAAAGTATGCCCTGCGATCAACGCGATCCTGGACGACTTTTGAGCGACCGGTTGGTGATCAGGTTAACAGTGTTTTCGGCAAGCGCAGGGTGCTTAATGGTAAACCAAAGTCACCGCACAGCGGTACGGACTTTCGTAGTCGAGCAGGAACTCCGGTAGGTTCCATCAGTAACGGTCGTGTCGTTTTGGTCGCAGACCTTTTCTATACCGGCCAAACAGTCGTTGTCGATCACGGTGAGGGGTTGATCTCTTTATATGCTCACCTCTCAAAGGTCATGGTAGCGGAAGGCCGTGATGTTCTTATGGGTGAGGTGCTTGGTAAGGTTGGCAGCACTGGCCGGTCGACCGGTGCTCATCTGCACCTTACGGTCAGATTGTTAGAAACCCGGATTGATCCGCTTGCACTGCTGGCGGTTTTTAAAGCTCCGGAACAGTGAATCGCTAAGGGAATCAGATTGGTACGGGATTCAGGTTGACATGGGGCTGATAGCGTGGTGTTTTACAGATGAAAGGAAGAGTGCATGCCGGAAGAGATGACATTTGAACAAGCGCTGAAGAGCCTGGAAGAGGCTGTTGCTCGACTTGAGCAGGGGCAGATGCCTCTTGATGAAGCTTTGGATTGTTTTGAAACTGGTGTACAGGGTGCCAACCTGTGCCGAAAAAATCTGCAAGCGGTCAAGGCACGGATCGAAACCCTGCTGAAAAATGCTGATGGTTCCTTTAGCACAGAGCCTTTTGGTGGCCGTGAAGATCAGGAGTAACCCGTCCTATGGACCTCAAGGCTTACCTCAAAAATCGTTCGGCTATGGTAGATCAGGCCCTGGACCGCTGGCTACCTACCGAAGACTTTCTGCCCCATTCTCTACATCAGGCGATGCGTTATTCGGTTTTTGCTGGTGGCAAGCGTCTGCGACCGATCCTGATGATTGCGGCGTGTGAGGCGGTTGGTGGTTCCGCACAACAGGTTATGCATGCTGCATGTGCTCTGGAGATGATCCATACTTACTCCCTGGTGCATGACGATCTGCCTGCCATGGATGACGATGATTTTCGCCGTGGCCAACAAACCAATCATAAAGTCTATGGTGAGGCGACGGCTATATTGGCTGGTGATGCCCTACTTACCGAAGCCTTTCGTTTACTGGCGGATGCCGAGGCCAATAAATCGGCACCACCGAAGACAGTCTTGAGAGTCATTGAGCTTGTCGCCCGCTTTGCCGGTTCCCATGGTATGGTTGGCGGCCAAGTTGTTGATATGGAGTCTGAGGGTAAAGAGATAGATTTCCCGACGTTGGAATATATTCACACGCATAAAACCGGTGGTTTAATTCTGGCGTCAGTACAGGTTGGTGCCTTACTAGGCGGCGGTGATGAAGAACAATTCGCCGCATTGACCCGTTTTGGTGGCGCGGCAGGATTGGCTTTTCAGATCGCAGATGATATTCTGGATGTTGTTGGTGATCAGGCTGAACTAGGTAAGGATGTTGGTAGTGACCAAGCCCGTGGCAAGGCTACTTATCCGGCCCTGCTCGGTCTTGCCGAGGCGCGTCAACGTGCCGACGAACTCTGTGATCTTGCGGTTGAGTCACTGAATCCTCTCGGGAGTGCTGCGGAAACCTTACAGGTACTGGCCCGTTACATTGTTGATCGAAATTCTTGAATAATATATGCGGTGAATATGTCTGAGATATTGAACCAGGATAATCCTCTTGCAGCACTGAAAGAACTTCCCGAAGCAGATTTGCCGCAGCTGGCCGAGGAACTTCGGGATGTAATTGTCAAAACCGTGGCCGAGACCGGTGGTCATCTGGCAAGTTCTCTTGGTGTCGTAGAGTTGACGATTGCTTTGCATCGGGTTTTCGATTCTCCTACAGATAAAATTGTCTGGGATGTTGGTCACCAGGCCTATGCTCACAAGCTGCTGACGGGTCGTTATGCACGTTTCAGCACCCTGCGGCAACTGAATGGCATTAGCGGCTTTCCCAAGCGAAATGAGAGCCCTCACGATTGTTTTGATGTCGGTCATTCCAGTACCTCAATTGCTGCTGCTCTCGGTATGGCGACAGCACGCGATGCTAAGGGTCTTAATAAGAAGGTGGTTGCTATTATCGGTGACGGTTCTTTGACTGCCGGTCTGGCGTTCGAGTCGCTCAATCAGGCCGGTCATCTTAAAAAAGACCTGCTGGTTATCCTGAACGACAACGAAATGTCGATTTCACCGAATGTCGGTGCGCTCTCATCCTTTTTCAGCCGGCAGATGACCTCTGACTTTTTTGTACGTCTGAAACGGGAAACGGAAACCTTTCTCGATAGTGTTCCGAAAATTGGCAAAGACCTCAGACGTCTGGCGAAAAAGGCAGAGGAGGCGGTTAAGGGCTTTTTGACGCCTGGAATGCTCTTTGAAGCGTTTGATTTTGATTATGTTGGCCCGATTAATGGCCACAAACTCGATGAACTGATTCAAACTCTGGAAAATATTACCAATATGGACGGCCCTGTGCTGATGCATGTGGTCACCAAGAAGGGCAAAGGTTATCCCCCCGCCGAAGAGAATCCCGGCCTCTATCATGGAGTTGGACCATTTGATCCGGTAACAGGGGAAGTGCAGAAAGGCAGTGGTAACCTGCCCAGTTACACATCTGTCTTTGGCAAGACATTGACTGAACTGGCCGAAAAAGATGATCGCATCGTTGCCATTACGGCGGCCATGCTGGAGGGAACCGGACTCAAGTCTTTCGCCGAGCGCTTTCCTGAGCGTTTCTTCGATGTCGGTATTGCCGAGCAGCATGCGGTTACTTTTGCCGCCGGTATGGCGACCCAGGGGCTCAAACCGGTGCTGGCCATTTATTCCACCTTTTTGCAGCGTGCTTATGACAATGTCGTGCTAGATGTCTGTTTGCAGAAATTGCCAGTCACTTTTGCTCTGGATCGTGGTGGTCTTGTTGGCGCCGATGGCCCGACGCATCACGGTGTGTTCGACTTTTCCTACTTGCGTCACATCCCTAATATGACTTTCATGGTGCCCCGTGACGAAAATTACTTACGTCACGCAATGGCGACGGCATTGGCTTTCGATGGTCCTTTTGCCTACCGGTATCCGCGTGGTACCGGAACCGGTGTCACTGCGGAAAAACCTCGTCAGCTTGCCGTAGGGAAGGGTGAGAAACTGCGTGATGGCAAGGATGGTGTTATCTTTGCTGTTGGTGCTCTGATTACTGACGCTCTGGCTGCGGCCGAGACTCTGGCCGGTGATGGTCATGACTTCGCGGTCGTCGATCCGGTCTATCTTAAGCCTCTCGATAAAGAGTTGTTGGTTGCAGAGGCAGTCAGGACCGGATTTGTTGTCACCATAGAAGAGAATGCCCTCCAGGGCGGCTTCGGTTCAGCTGTTCTGGAACTATTTTGCGAGGAGGGGCTCACTGTGCCAGTCAAAAGAATTGGCCTTCCGGACAAGTTTATCGAGCAGGGGACTCAGACAGAGTTGCGGGCACGCTGTGGTCTGGATGTCGAAGGTATTGTTGCTACGATTAAGGGTGCGTTGGGCAAGGATTAGCTAAGGAAAAGAAATAATCAGGAGTATTATACTGTTAACGATAAAGTAGTAATTTTTGACTAATCCTTATTTGTAGATTTTCCAGGGGGGATGGAATGTGAAATCTGCTGAAACGCATTGTCGGCCACGTGACCGCAATGCGTTTTTTTGTGCTTGTAGTGTGACTTATTATGACATGGTGGGCGAGTAGTTATGAAGAGCATTGTTTTTGACATTGAAACCACTGGGCTTTCACCCAATACTGGACATCGTATCATTGAGATTGGCGCATTGTCCATGCAGGGGGCAGAGATTGTGTCGGAATTCCATAGTTTGATTGATTGCGATTATCCGATTTCCCCGCAGGCACAACGGGTTCACGGTATCAGTGCGCAGATGCTGCGAGATCAACCGCTGCCGGATATGGTTTTTACTGCCTTCCGGGATTTCATCGGTCACCTGCCTCTGGTTGCTCATAATGCACCTTTTGATACGCGTTTTCTGCGAGCCGAGTTTGCTCAACTTGGATATTCTCTGAAAAATACCATCCACTGTACTCTGAAGCTGAGTCGCCGCCATTGGCCGCACTTGCCGAATCACCGTTTGGATACGGTTTTTGCGCGGCTTGGCGGCAGGGTTGATGCGACGATACAAAGGCATCGGGCGCTTGATGATGCGAGGATGGCGGCTTTTGTTTGGGGGGAGATATTGAAACGTGGATGAGTTGACTGCTGGTTATTATCGGTATTGGGGGAAGGCAGCGGAGGACGGGAGTTACCATCTGTTGCCGTATCATTGTTTGGATGTGGCGGCGGTGGGTAAATACTGGTGGGAACAGAGCCCGTCTCTTCGTTTACAAATTTCGCAACAATTGGGGCTGTCTGAAGATGTCGCCCTTGCCTGGATCATGTTCTTTTTGGCAATGCATGATTTTGGTAAGTTCGATGTTCGCTTTCAGTCCAAGGTGCAGCAAGTATGTAATAAGCTTTTCCCCTTCAATCTACCAGGTCAACTTACGTCTGATTATTATCACGGGCCGAAAGGGTTTATGTGGCTTGCACAAGAGTTGAGGGAATATTTAGGACAAGACGAATTACGCCCCAGTCAGCGTAAACCGTATCAACACTGGGTTGCGCAGGTTGCTGGTCATCATGGCCAAATTCCGACCGACCCTTCTTTGTCAATTCCGTTATTTGTCCCTCCCGAAATTGTCGAGTTCGATGCTAAGGCGAGAAGTGCATGGATACGTACATTGACCAGGTTGTTTCTTTCACCGCAGAAAATAGAGTTATCTGATATCCCACCGGTCGCACCAAATATACTCGCTGGTTTTTGTAGTGTCTGTGACTGGATTGGATCAAATCAAAAGTTTTTTAATTTTCAATCGGAGCCAAGAGATTTAAAAGAATATTTTGAAGAACGTTATGAAATTGCAGCCTCTGCGGTTGAACGCTTAGGGGTGATAAGTCGCCCACTGCCCCAGGGGGGAATGGATGTCCTCTTCCCGGAATATCAGCCGAGGGGGTTGCAAACACTGGTTGCTCAACTTCCGGTTCACAGAGGACTCACGATTATAGAGGCACCAACAGGCTCGGGTAAAACAGAAGCCGCTCTCGCTTATGCGTCGAGACTGTTGGCCGGAGGGGCTGCGGAAAGTGTGATCTTTGCGTTACCCACTCAAGCAACGACAAATGCCATGTTTGATCGCCTGCAAGTTGTAGCTGAACGGCTTTTTAAGGGTGGGAGGAATGTTGTTCTTGCTCACGGTAAACGTGATTTTGTCCAGAATTTTATCGACTTAAAAAATGTCGCAACTTCTTCATCATACGGCAAAGAACAGGACGGCCTTGTACAGTGTTCCGAATGGTTGGCATCCAGCAGAAAGCGTGTCTTTTTAGGGCAAATTGGAGTTTGTACAATTGATCAGGTTCTATTATCTGTACTGCCTGTTCGTCATAATTTTGTTCGAGGTTTCGGGGTAAGAAAAAGTGTTCTCATTATTGATGAAGTCCATGCCTACGACAGTTACATGTACGGTCTGTTGAACCGGGTTTTAGAGGAACAATATAAAGCCGGTGGAAGTGCCATTTTATTGTCAGCAACTTTGCCTGCCTTTCAACGTAGACAACTGCAAAAAAGTTGGGGAGATGAAAGTGAAATAACCGTATCAGACTATCCTCTTGTTACTCATTCTGGAGGGGATTGCACCCGTTTTTTCAAGCTGGATTCTCAGCCCGGTATTGATCGGATAGTGAAGGTCGAGTTGTGGCCAAGCAACAAGGCGGAGTTTACTGTAGAGCATTTAGAAAAAATTGTGATAGCTGCCGAGCAAGGTGCAGTGGTAGCTGTCATCTGTAATGTGGTGGCGGAAGCTCAGCGGGTTGCGTCGGCGTTATCAACAATGACAAACCTCACGGTTGATCTCTTCCATTCACGCTATCGTTTTGTTGATCGGTTGGCAAAAGAATCAGTGGTTATTAACGATTATGGTCCGAAATCAAAGCGCTCTAGGAGGATTCTGGTTGCAACTCAGGTAGTTGAGCAGAGTCTTGATCTTGATTTTGACTGGATGGTGACCCATCTATGTCCGGTAGATTTGCTCTTCCAACGCCTTGGGCGTTTACACCGCCATGACAATAAAAGACCTGAAGGGTTTAAGTCACCTTCATGTGCGATTATCATTCCTCCTGAGGGTTCAACCGACTTTGATTTACATGAAGTTATCTATCAAAATGTCAGGGCTCTCTGGCGAACCCAGAAAAAACTCGAAGGAGCCGACGAAATTATCTTTCCCAAAGCATATCGCGAATGGATTGAAGAAGTTTATCAGGAAGAAGCCCGGGACGACGAACCGGTAGAAATTGACGACAAGTATTTTATTTTCAAAATAATGCAGCGGGAACGTCAGAACCTTTCTGACCGCATTAGTAGCGCAGCAATTACCCCTTTTGCGGATACCGACGAAAACATTTCTGCGCTGACTCGTGATGGCGACATGAGCTTGCTCGTCATGCCAGTGGTTATTGATGCAGGAAAGAAAAGATGTTTGGACGGCCAATGCTTGGATGACCTCGAAGATTGGCAGTTACCCGAGGTTGTTAACCTGCAAACAATTTCAGTTCCAGGTACTAATAGTTGGAAAGGATCCTTGCCGCAGGCAGAGCAAGAGGGAATTATTTATTTGGAAATGACGGCAGATGCTGACAAATGGGTCGCGACCGTGGGGCAATATCGATTCATTTATACCGTTGATCGGGGATTGGAGCGGGAGAAATTATGAACCTACTGACAGATAATTGGATACCGGTAAGAAAAGGCGATGTAGCAGAGTATATCAGTCTGAAAAAACTACTGTGTACTGACGACGATTGGCAGCTCACTTCCAACAGGGATGATATGGAATTGGCCGCACTACAGTTGATCGTTTGCCTGGTTCAAGTTGTGTTTATGCCAGATGATGGGGACGCACTGTTTGAAGATTGGGAAAAACCTATGGATGAAGACGCTTTTGAGAAAGGTGTGGAGTCTTATTTAGAGTGGTTTGATCTGTTGCATCCGACCCAGCCGTTTATGCAGATCAGAAACTTTAGAGCAGAAAAAACACCGATTCAAAAACTATTTGTCGGTTTGCCTGAGGGTAATAATCACGCATTTTTTAATGCTGTGGGGGAAGTTGACAGTGTGTCATTACCTGCTGCTGTCGTAGCCCTTTTTAACCAAAATTCAAATGCGCCAGGGTTTTCAGGTAAACAAAAAGCTGGCATACGGGGGGCAACACCTATCACGACTTTAATCAAAGACGAAAGCCGTTTGAGACGAACGGTATGGGTTAATGTTCTTTCGAAAGACTTTGCTAAAAAATATTTCTCAAATATTGATAGTACACCCGTGTGGATTGAACCAATTATTCCCATTGATACAGTAGCTACCTATATTGAAAAATCAAAATCGAAGAAAAATTCTCATAATAGAAAAAATATTGCCGCCCAAGATATAGGCTTTATTCGAGGCCTTTTTTGGCTTCCTGTGCTTATAGAACTTGTCATAAACAATGAAGACATTGAATCAATGCCGATATGTTCATCGTTTAAAATGGGATCTGATTTTTACTACGAAATTAAAGGTACGTGGATACACCCACATAGCCCGAGAATACTAAATGAAGAAGGCAGTGAATATGTTCATTCGTTCACAATTACTTCTCCTGCCTGGACGGAATTAAACACTTTTCTTTTTAAAGACATTAACGAGCAAGAAGGAAGCATTCCGGCTCTAGTTGTCTCGCAGTATCAAGAGGTTTTTGCTGCCGGGAAACCTCTAAATCTGGTTGTGGGAGGTTATTGCAATAAACAAGCACTTATACTGCAAAGACGGCATGAAATGTTTTCTCTACAAAAAGGGTGGCAAGATGGAAAGGCACATTTGGAAATGATTCTGAATTTTGGGTTGAACTGCAAAGATGAACTCAGGAAAAAAACCTACGGCTTATCAAGGAACCTTGGTGTCAAAGGCATGGCGAAACAGAGCGAACAACTTTTTTTCTCCTTAAGCGAAACAGTAGTTCACAGGTTGATTCGTGATTTAACCTGGAAAGATAGGCTGCAAGAAGTTGAGAAATCTAAAAACGTTTTCATTGAATTGAGTAGGGAGATTTTCGACCAAATAGTTAAATCCTATGAGCATGATCCGAAAATGATGAAAACCATTGTAAAAAGCCGAGCAGGTTTGAATAAATCGTTACTAAAATTATAGGAGGTGGCTGTGAGAAAAATGGAACTACCAGATTTCAAACGATTGGTAAAGCAATTCAAGGAGGAATTAACCAATGGTCAAAGAGCCGAATTGAGGCGAGTTACCGTGCCCTCTGAATTGGCACTTCTGCCTGCTTTTTTTCACCTTGTTCGTCCCTTTGGCAAGGCAAATGATGCCTGGTATCGGCTCGCGTTTTTTCTGCCATATGTTGATCATCGAGATGATGGACTGACGCTGGGGAAGGTGTTGGCGAGTAAGAAAATCAACGAAAGACGACTGTTTCAGATTGTGCGTTCCCAACCACCAACTGACCTTGTCCATCTGCGGCGTTTGACCCAGCAGATCAAGCCGACTGTTGATTGGAACAAGTTTGGGAAAATGATTTACTTCTGGCGAGAAGACCGGTGCGAGATCAGTAAACAGCAACTGATGAAAGACTACTACCTTGGATAACTTGCAGATAAAACAATTGCATTCCAACAGGAGGAAAAAATGAGCGAGAAGAATTTTTTGAATTATCATGTTCTGATTTCACACAGTCCGTCTTGCCTGAACCGTGATGACATGAATATGCAGAAGACTGCGGTCTTCGGTGGTACGCGTAGAGTTCGGGTTTCAAGCCAAAGTTTGAAGCGTGCAATTCGCACTTCTGATTATTACAAGGAGAAATTCAATTCTCTCTCTGACAGGACCAAGCAACTTGGGCTTTTGGTTGATAAATATGTAGTTGCCCTTTCGGATCAATTCACTGAAGAAGTCGTCCGTACAGTTGTTGGGTTAATTTCCGGGGAAAAAGATATCACGTCTGAGACAAAAAGCGGCGCTGTTGCCGTTTGGTCAGTCAGTGAGGTAGGCAAATATTGTGGAAAGTTTCAAAACGCTCTGGACGAGGGACAAAATAGCTCAGATGTAGAAAAAGCTTTTCCGAAAGAATTTAAAAAGGAGTTCAAGGGCTTCAACGATGCTTTTCAGAATAATGTCGATTTGGCTTTGTCCGGGCGTATGGCGACATCCGGCATCATGACTTCTGTTGATGCGGCTTTGGCTGTTGCCCACGCCATTACGACACACACTGTTGATGGAGATATTGACTGGTTTACTGCGGTTGATGATCTGACCCTGGAGGAGGGTAAAACAGGATCAGCCCACCTTGATACACAAGAATTCAGCTCTGGAGTTTTCTACCGCTATGCCAGTTTGAATATCCGTCAATTGCAAGAGAACCTTGGCGGTGCCCCTAGGGAGGACGCCTTGGTTGTCGCTAAACATGTATTGCATATGTTGGCGACCGTGGTGCCCACTGCCAAGCAGAACAGTTTCGCAGCTTTTAATGTCGCAGATATTGCAATGGTTGCATTTAGTGACCAGCCTATCTCTTTGGCAAATGCATTTGAAGAGCCAGTAAAGGCAGCTAAGGGAGGCGGTTTCTTAAAACCATCTGTAGCGGCTTTTGTTACTTATAAAGACTCCGTCTATAAGGGGTTTGGTCTGGATGACCGTGTCGGCTATTTCAGTCTGACGACTTGTGAGATGGAAGGTACTGTTAAACAAAATGTGTCCGAACTGGAAAACTGGGTTGAAAAAGACGGCTTGGAGTAGGTCATGAAAACTTATTTGATACTTAAATTTCAAGGTGCGATGCAGGCTTGGGGAGGGCACACTTATGAAGATTTACGCCAAAGCCACCCATTCCCAACCAGGAGTGGCATTGTTGGACTGCTTGCTGGCTGCCTCGGTATTGATCGTGCGGACATAAAGGAAAGAGAGGCTCTCAACAACAGTATTGTCCTGACTGTAAGAGCAGATAAACGGGATATCCCGGCAATTCGTATAACCGATTACCATACGATTCTGGGTGCTCGAAAGGTTGATGGAAATGCTCGTAAGGATGCTGTCCAATCTTATCGGGAATATTTATGTGACGCTCAGTTCACATTGGCACTCGAATTTTTACCTGATGCGGAATTTTCTCTAAATGAGGTGGTGATTGGGGTGATGAAACCGTTTTACACACCGGTCCTTGGCCGACGAGCATGTCCCCTGCATCGACCATTATTTGATGCCGAAGTTAATGCCTCAGATGCCCTGAAGGCGTTGCAACAAGTCGAACCTTTTGCCGGGACAATTTACAGTGAGAAATTGATCTCAGGTGGCAGTCAAATGAGAGTGCGTGACGTTCCTATGCCGACAGCCGTTCGTCAGTTCGCGACTCGCACCATCTCTGTCTACGGAGGCGATAATGTATCTGAGTAAAATCATGCTTACCGGCACTGCATGTCGTAATCCATATGAAATGCATCGGTTATTATGGCAACTCTTTCCTCCTGATGCTGATGCCAACCGCGATTTTCTTTTTCGCGTGGAGCGATCTGGTCAGCAACATGCTGAAATTCTTCTGCAATCAAAACGTCAACCGTGTGCTGAAACTGACAGAATGAGGATACTAGCCAATCGTGACTATACGTTGAGACTTCGAAACGGTCAAAGAATTCAGTTTTTACTTGTTGCAAATCCGGTGAAAACAATTAGTGATGAACGTGGACGCAAGAACGTAAAAGGCGCTGTGAAAAAATGCCGTGTACCGTTAATTCGTGAGAAAGAACAACGTGCCTGGTTGGAAAGAAAACTGAATGACTGCGCGCAAATCGAAACATTGGTCATTGATCCCAAACTGCCACTTAACTTCAGAAAAGGTAAAGGATATGTGGCTGGCAAGATTCAGCCACTCAGTTTCCAAGGGGTTCTCACTGTCAAACAAGCCTCTGCTTTTGAAAAACTGGTTGTTGCGGGTGTTGGCCCTGCTAAGGCCTTCGGCTGCGGTCTCCTATCCATCGCAAACGCCAACTGACAATGCATTCATTATGAACAAATCAAAGGAGGGAAACATGGAAACAAAATTGGCAATCTTCAAAGGCAAGGAAATACGTCGCACTCTGCACAATGACGAATGGTGGTTTTCAGTTGTTGATGTCTGTGCTGTTTTGACCGACAGTGCTGATGCTGGTGCATACTGGCGGAAGCTCAAGCAACGACTCAAGGCTGAAGAAAGTGAGGTCGTGACAAATTGTCACGGACTGAAACTGAAGGCTGTTGATGGAAAAAGGTATGTGACCGATTGTGCTAACACTGAAGGTATCTTCCGCATCATCCAGTCGATCCCATCACCCAAAGCCGAACCGTTCAAACGCTGGCTGGCCAAGGTCGGTTACGAACGGGTTCAGGAGATTGAAGATCCAGAACTGGCGACAAAACGTACTCGTGAGCTCTATCTAGCCAAAGGTTATTCCGACGCCTGGATAGAAAAGCGCATACGCGGTATTGCTGTTCGAGCAGAATTGACCGAAGAATGGAAAAATCGTGATGTCGGTGGTAGTCGCGAATACTCTATTCTTACCGCTGAAATATCCAAGGCGGCGTTCGGTGTGACGCCATCCGAATACAAAGAATTGAAACAACTCGACCGCGAGAACCTGCGTGACCATATGACCGATCTTGAGTTGATCTTCTCCATGCTGGGTGAAGCGGCGACCACTGAAATTACCCGAACTCAAGATGCTCAAGGTTTTACAGAAAACCGTACTGCCGCTGACAAGGGCGGTAAAATCGCCGGGGAGGCGCGTGAAAAACTGGAAGAGGAAACCGGTAAAAGCGTTGTGAATGATGAGAATTATCTGGAGGTAGCTGAAAGCCAAAAACGACTTGAACGTAAAAAGGGTTAATTGACAACACCTATGGGGGCGATATGAGTCAACAGTTGTTACCACCGCTGAAACCGATTCCGATGAAAGATCGAGTGTCGGTGTTTTACGTTGAAAAAGGCAACCTGGATGTACTAGACGGTGCTTTTGTCATTGTCGATAAAACTGGAGTGCGCACTCATATCCCTATCGGTGGTGTCGCTTGTCTGATGTTGGAGCCCGGCACTCGGGTATCACATGCGGCGGTGACTTTGGCGGCGCGGGTCGGTTGTCTGCTGATTTGGGTGGGGGAGGCTGGAGTAAGACTCTACGCTGCTGGGCAGCCGGGTGGAGCGCGATCCGACCGATTGCTTTATCAGGCCAGGCTGGCGCTGGATGATGATGCTCGTCTAAAAGTGGTTCGCAAGATGTATGAAATCCGTTTCGGTGAGGCGCCTCCACAACGGCGAAGTGTCAATCAGTTACGAGGAATCGAAGGCTCGCGGGTGAAGAAGATGTACGAACTGCTGGCCAGGCAGTATAAAGTTTCCTGGAAAGGGCGTAATTACGATCATACGACATGGGGGAGCGGCGATGTTGCAAATCGTTGTCTTTCTTCGGCAACGGCATGTCTGTACGGTATCTGCGAGGCGGCGATCCTGGCGGCTGGATATGCCCCGGCGGTCGGATTTATTCACACAGGAAAACCACAATCTTTTGTTTATGATGTTGCCGATATTTTCAAGTTCGAGACAGTTGTTCCCGTAGCGTTCAAGGTGGCTTCGAGTAAGTCGTATAACTCGGAACGTGATGTGCGCTTGGCTTGTCGGGATGCTTTCAGGCAGAGTAAGTTACTCAGAAGGATTATCCCAATGATTGAGAAAATTCTTGCTGCGGGTGAATTATCGGTGCCAAATGCACATGAAGAGGCGGTTGATATTGCAATTCCCAACAAAGAGGGGGTAGGTGATGCTGGTCATCGTGGTTGAAAATGCTCCACATCGTTTGCGGGGGAGATTAGCGCTCTGGTTGTTGGAGGTGCGCGCAGGAACTTATGTGGGCAAGGTGTCGCGAAGGGTACGTGAAATGATCTGGAATACGGTGGAAATGGGTATTGATGAGGGGAATGCTGTGATGGCATGGGCGACAAATACGGAATCTGGTTTTGATTTTGAAACTCTCGGTGCCAATCGTCGTGTTGGTATCGATATGGATGGCTTGAAGTTAGTCTCTTTTTTACCTGATGGTGAGGTTGCGGAGAGGTTATGAAACATGGTGCTTTTGTTGGTAGAAAATGTGTGTCTTAGAAAATCTAGTAATTACAGTATAGTAGAAGAAGTGTGTTCCCCGCGTAGGCGGGGATGAACCGCTGTTCACCGTGTTCATCAATAGTGATAGTACGTGTTCCCCGCGTAGGCGGGGATGAACCGTCAACAGATCCGCGCGCTCAAAAAAGCCGGCAGTGTTCCCCGCGTAGGCGGGGATGAACCGGATGACTCCTGAAGAGTGGGAGGTCATTCAGTGTGTTCCCCGCGTAGGCGGGGATGAACCGAACCCAGTGAGAACGTATAAACTGGTACACCGGTGTTCCCCGCGTAGGCGGGGATGAACCGACCCTTGCGAACGTCCTCATATAAATCCTCAAGTGTTCCCCGCGTAGGCGGGGATGAACCGTAGAGATGCTCAACGATGAGATTAAAGAAAAAGTGTTCCCCGCGTAGGCGGGGATGAACCGGCGACGACATCACTTGGCTGCGCGAGATCGAGGTGTTCCCCGCGTAGGCGGGGATGAACCGAGCTTCTTACGTGGTCACCTAATAATAAATACGTGTTCCCCGCGTAGGCGGGGATGAACCGGATGTTATGTGGGCTTAGTTTGTCCATCACACGTGTTCCCCGCGTAGGCGGGGATGAACCGTTTAGGTCGACCGACTCCGGACGAAGACAGCGGTGTTCCCCGCGTAGGCGGGGATGAACCGACAATGTGTTTTTATTGGCTTGATTCACGAAAGTGTTCCCCGCGTAGGCGGGGATGAACCTTAAGAAGAGTATCTCCGACGCTCAAATCTCCTGTGTTCCCCGCGTAGGCGGGGATGAACCGGAGGCCAACATGCTCACAGTCGCAGATTTCGCGTGTTCCCCGCGTAGGCGGGGATGAACCGATGGAGAAGAACCGAAACCGTGAGCATAAGCAGTGTTCCCCGCGTAGGCGGGGATGAACCGCTCAGTGCATGGAGTTGATGCCGGTACTATTTGTGTTCCCCGCGTAGGCGGGGATGAACCGCGTAGTTATCTCATTTATACCTATGCAGGAGAGTGTTCCCCGCGTAGGCGGGGATGAACCGCAATGGGTTGGAAGAATATCACTAAGCCGGAGGTGTTCCCCGCGTAGGCGGGGATGAACCGGCAACGGTCAGGTAAGACATCATATTAATGCAGTGTTCCCCGCGTAGGCGGGGATGAACCGGTTATTTTGTCTGCTCATGCCCTTGATGAGGTGTGTTCCCCGCGTAGGCGGGGATGAACCGGTAATTGTCGATATCTGACCGGATGGAATATAGTGTTCCCCGCGTAGGCGGGGATGAACCGAGACCAGGCGGATCCGATCCGACGCCGACATGGTGTTCCCCGCGTAGGCGGGGATGAACCGTAACAGTCGCCCTCCTGGAGGCAGCATGACCAG
>Ga0256834_1000044_pt1 | contig 82339 bp, 75 predicted proteins | sample 4281140metaG_FD_190536 | JGI IMG/M metagenome (GOLD analysis project Ga0256834, IMG submission 190536) | Hydrothermal vent microbial communities from East Pacific Rise, Pacific Ocean - 4281-140 | ecosystem: Environmental > Aquatic > Marine > Hydrothermal vents | place: Pacific Ocean: East...
GCTCACATTGTTTTAACATTAAGGGCTCTGGTTCAGTCAGGCGATCGGTGGGAGCAGTTTTGGGATAAGATAAATAGATACGGGGTTAATTTAAAATGATGTTACATTGTGACAAGGCTGCACCCCATCGTACTTTCTATATCGGGATTTGGGGATTTATAGTATTCTCAGTGTACAAAATATTCTAAGGATTTAGTAAATATGGCTTTTGATATGTACCTAAAATCAGAAAAAGTTTCCATTGAACATTATGAAGAAAATTTATTTTTATTAATCAATGAGGATAATGAATACCCTAAATTAATGGAGCTATGGGAAAATTATTACAATGGACCTAGAATTAATCCCAGTGAGGCTAATGATATGGCGCATGAATTAATTCGATTGAGATCAATTGTTGATGATAAACCTATTTTGTCAGTTGTTGATAAATTGCTTCCATTTTTTAGTAAGGCTTATAAACTTCAAGAAGTCATAAAGTGTGTGAGTGATTAAAGATTTTATGGATCTTCATTAAAATTTGCACACTTAAGAAATTAACTGTATTTGTTTGTATAAATCCAATTATTTTTTTTATTATGGATACTTCTCCTAAAACTTGAGTATAATTGGTAACAATTAACATTACTTAATGCATTGAATCTAAATCCAAAAAATCAAATAACAACAGGCAAAGCATTTGAATATGCTATATTGATTGAGTTTAAAGAAAAGCTAGAAAGAAAAACTAGAGTTAATGTAATTAAGAATAATTCTTTAGAAATAGCTAAGGAATGTTTTAAAGTTTTTGATTCTCAGGAACAAGGGCAATATTTATTGTCTGCTAGTTTTGCGGTTAATTTTTTAATTGATATTGAACCCAGATTATCGAATGGAATAGATAAACATGATACTTTAGAGCTTAAAATATTAAGTGATAAACACGGAAAAGCAGGTGATGTAAGAGATATATTGACAATAAGAAAGGCACAAGAATGGGAAATAGGTGTTTCAGCAAAGAATAACCATGATGCTGCGAAACACTCGAGATTATCTGACAGATTAGATTTTGGCGATAAATGGCTTGGAATTGCTTGTAGTAAAGAGTATTTTTCTTCAATTAATCCAATATTCTTAAGTTTAAGAAAACTAAGAAAAGATAGTAATAAAACACAAAAATGGAACTCTCTTCCAAATAAAGAAACCCACGTTTATAAACCACTGCTGTTAGCATTCAAAAAAGAGTTATTACGAATATATGATGAAAACCCAAAAGAAATAACTAAGCAATTAATTCAGTATTTAATCGGCAGACAAGATTTTTATAAAGTCATTAAAAGAAAAAATCATGTACAAATAAAAGCTTATAATCTTTACGGAACCTTGAATCTTCCTTTTCAAGAAACCAAGCCAAAATTTCAAACACCAAAACTAAATTTTCCAACTGAAATTTCTGAAATATATTTTAAGAAAGATAAAAACCTTATTGAAAAACTAAATACTTTGATTTTTGAGTTTGATAAGGGCTGGAAAATATCATTTAGAATTCACAATGCTAGTTCAAGAATTGAACCTTCATTGAAGTTTGACATACAGTTAGTATCTGCGCCGAAAACTTTATTTACCAATAAATTATCAATCAAACATGGAGAGTAAAATGAGAATTGTTTCATTATTTAGTGGGGCAGGTGGTTTAGATAAAGGTTTTGAAGCAGCTGGTTTTGAAACTGTTTGGGCAAATGAATATGACAAGGATATATGGGAAACCTTTGAAAAAAACTTTCAAAACACATCACTTGATAAGCGTTCAATTAGGAAAGTACCATCAAAAGAAATTCCTGATTGTGATGGGATAATTGGTGGGCCACCTTGTCAAAGTTGGAGTGAAGCAGGCACACTAAAGGGAATTGAAGATAAAAGAGGTCAATTATTTTATGAATTTATACGTATATTAAGAGATAAAAAACCATTATTTTTTCTTGCTGAAAATGTTTCAGGAATGTTAGCAAAAAGACATGCAGGAGCCTTGCGTAATATAAAAGAGTTATTTGAAAAAAGTGGTTATGAGTTATCATTTGAAATGTTAAACGCGTCTGATTATTGGGTAGCACAAGATAGAAAGAGGGTGTTCTTTATTGGAATTAGAAAAGATTTAGGTTTTAAGTTCCAGTTTCCGGGTAAAATTGAACAAAAAAGAGATTTAAAAGACATTATTTGGGAATTAAAAGATACTGCAATGCCTGCCCGTGAAAAAAACCATACAAATGGTGAAAAATGTAAAATCCCCAATCATGAATATATGATTGGGAGTTATTCAACAATATTCATGTCTCGAAATAGAGTCAGAAGTTGGGATGAACAATCTTACACAATCCAAGCTGGCGGAAGACACGCCCCTATTCATCCACAAGCTCCTAAAATGGAGTTTGTAGAACAGAATAAGCGTATATTTGTAGAAGGGAAAGAGAATCTTTACAGAAGGTTAAGTTTAAGAGAATGTGCTAGGATACAAACATTTCCTGATGACTTTATCTTTTATTATAAAAATTTAATTGCAGGATATAAAATGGTCGGAAATGCTGTACCATGTAATTTAGCTTACTTCTTGGCTAAGTCAATCAAATATCAAATTGTTCAGAACTTAAAGAAAACATATAACTTGAATGAGTACCGTAAACAAATATGTAAAATTAAAGAGACAACACCTCCCTATTGTTTTGATGAGCTTGAATTAAATACCCCGCAGGAAATATTTTTGGGAACTTAATTGAAGTTAGGGTGATTTAAGCTTTAAAATCTACACCCACATAATAATTTACTGCATTTCTACTGTGTTCTGAATAAAACCATTGTTTAGTTTTTTTACAGTAGGCAAAGGCATGTTTGCTGCGTTTGCCTTGTTTGGTGTTTTCTAGCAAGTTTCCAGCAGCATAATAGAGTTCGCAAAATTCAAAGGATTTAAGGGTGAATTTGATTTTATTGGATATAAAAGTATCGTTTTGTTTGAGCATCCAGAGGTTTTTGTCAGGAAGATAGTGTATTTTTTGGTAGATGGTAAAACTATTATCTTTGTCAATTAACTTGGCATAACCGTGGGTTGGTGAATAGACGTTGTAGACGATAAAGTGATTATCGCGACTTGAGTAACTGGTGTTAGCAACAATGGTGAAGGGTATGCCGTGATAGTCGATAATTTGACCAATAGTTAGGCGACTATTTTGTTGTCTTTGGGTAAAACTGTAGAGTGCTTTGAAATTGTTTTTAAAATCCATCACTGTGCCACAATACTGGCAAATTAAGTTCTTACTGCGAGAGGTATTGCCTAAAATGGCTAACGGCGCTTGGCATTTTTTGCAGTGGATGGCATTAATTTTCATGGCTAATCTCGAAGGCATCCACCCATTTGCCTTGTTGGCAGCTAATGTAATTGTTTGCAAAGGATAAAATAAGTAGTTCAGCTGACTGGTTGCTTAAGTAGCTTTGTTTGTTTTTGCCTATATAAGCTCTTTTTTGCGTGACTAACCAATGAGTACCTAATAACTTTACTTGAGTATTGGGCAATAATGAGCTCCATTTGAGTTTTTCATTAATAACTTCTTGTGTGCTTTGAATCAGGGCAATATTTTCATCTTCAACCATTAAAATAAACTCATCACCGTGGCTATCTTTAACCAAATAATCCAACCGAATACCTTCGTCGTGTGGGTGTTGTACCATTGTTAGTGCGGTGAATGCTTTGGACTTAATATAAAAAAATTTATTGAGTTGGATTAATGATTGAAAATTATTGTCATCCATTTCAAGCATAAAAGAAGAGGAACAAAAACCACATTTAACCAGTATTATTTTTGGTTTTTCTATTGTGGCTCCGCAGTGTGGACAGTTTATTTTCATTATTCCCACCGTTCGATAAAGCGAATTTCATCATTTTTTTCTTGTGAATAGGTTTTTGCTAACAATTTTAGCAAAATACTTCTGCCTTGTTCGCTAGAGCTAGCAATTAAATGTGACTGTTTAAACTTGGGTAAATGTTTTTTCCATTGCTTTAAAAATACTTCGGCATTTTTTTTATTGATACCAAAAATAGCAGGCACGGGAAATAGGTCGTTAATACTTGGCGTTTTACTCAAAGCGATTAGATAACGAGGACGTTTTATTTCCTCTAACAACTGACTTAAGGCTTCGAGGAAAATTTCATTGTCCTTGTGGGTGTAGTTAGCTAATGAAAATCGAAAATAACCGCTGGCTATTTCTGAGACTATTACACCGTTTTCTAAGGTTTTTTTATTTGTTTGCATTAAGCCAAGATCGTGCAGTGTATCTACCACTATGGTGGCAAATATCTTACTGTAATGTTGTGGATTTAATCCGATAACAGCACGAGATTTGGCAAATTTGTTGATAAAAAAAGAAGCGCCTGTAATCATGCCAGTGTAACTTAATATTGGAACAAGGTGTGCTAAACTTGTTAATGATAAAGCAACGGGAGCAAGAATTAATGAAGCCAGAGTGAGACGCTTATATTTTTTAAAACGTTGGCTAATATCTGTGTCCAATTTAGCCACATAGCGCGATATATTGTTTCGTTTTGTTTTATCAAAGTCAATTTGTAAACCTGATTTCAAACGGTGATGAGTGACTTTTTCTAAAGCATTTTGCCACCGTGCTTGTAGGTTGAAGATGTCATCATTTAGTCGTTTTGACATGACATCATTGGATTGACTGATGATGTTTTGCTCGGGTTTGAGTTCGTCTAACAAGTTTAAGCGTTGGATACCTGATTCAATTTTTAATTCATTGGCGTGTAAACCAGCAAAGGTTTTGAAGCGTTTATGTAAGTCATTAAATATGTATTTGTTGTAGCTGGCATCAGTAGCAACCGCGATAATATGCCAGATACTGGAGGTTTTCATATCATCTGCGGTATCAATGCGAATGGCGCGACCTCGGATTTGGTTGGTGGTGACGTAAGCTCCCGTTTGGGTTGCCATGATTAATGCATTAACATGCGGTGCATCCCAACCTTCGCCCAACAGTGAGCGGGTTCCGATAATGATTAATAATGTGCCATTTTTGTGTAATTCAGTAAAGGCGGCAGATAGTTCATCAGTAGTGTTGTTGACAACAACAAAGTCTTTGTTTTCTGAATAGTCATCAAAATCCACTGTTTTATTGTTCGGTAATAAATCGGCAACAGGGGCAATAAGCTTTTTTGGAATAATTGCTAATCGTCCCGTAAGTAAAACAGTCTTTAAGCTTATTTCATCCTCAAAATGATGAATAAAATAATGAAAAATAGGATAAGCACCTGTTGGTGCTTCTAATCCATCCAAGGCTAATTGAAATTTTTCATCGCGAATAAAGTCCGATAAAATTACTAGGCGCATCCATTGTTTTCGACTTTTATATTCTAATTTGGCAATATCAAAACAGGCCTTGATGCGTTCTTGGGTTTTGTTGAAGGCTTCAAGTTTTCGTTTCGTGCTATCTAATGTCACTCGTTTTTTCCTTAAAAATCGCTTGCTTGTTAATAAGGTGGACAAAGTCTCCTGAAATGATTGAATCACTTGAACTTGTGGATAATAGTTTCCATCAATAAAACCTTGCAATAATATTTCCCAACTGGCTACTGACACGGGAGGAATATCATCGATGCCTATTTCTAAAATTTCTAATAAACGCAAAGAAATGGTTTTTTGTCTTTGTTTTAATAAAGACAATAAAGCAAAACATTCATCCAAATCGTAGAACAAATCATTCACTTTAATTTCTTGATTTTCATCCAACCATTGATGAGTTGATAATAAATAATTAAGTTCAGCATGGTTTTCTAGACTGGCAATAAATTTTTGTAGGTTCTGTTGGTGGCGAATCAATGAAGTGACATTCTTTTCATCGGTTTTGACCATCCAAATATAATCTTGGTGAGGGCACAAAGAGTTTGAGCGAACAAGTTCTGGAATGCTGATTTGTTCATCCACAGGGCCGCAAAGCTTTTGGTATCGTGACCATTCTTGTGGTGTTGCATCATAAGGCGGTGTAGCGGTTAAGCTGATGACGATAAGGTCCTTGTTGGATTCAACAAATTTCATCAAGACCTTCCACCACGCAGCTTTGAGGTGGTGGGCTTCATCTAATATAAGTAGCTTAAACTCTTGTTGGGAAAACCATTGACTAATGCAATTAAACTGCGCTTGTTCATCGTTTTTACTGATTCTTTTATCTAGCGAAAACAAGCCTTGGTAGGTTGTAGCAGTAAACTGTTTGCAAGTGGTGAGTGTGTCACTACACCACTTAGGGATTTCATCTGACGGCAAAAAATCAGTAATTCTCTCCAGCCATTGATTGCGGATAAGACGAGTCGGTGATACCACCAGTGCCTTTAAATTCAAACGATTGAAAATCTCAATGCCAATAACTGTTTTACCCGCACCTGGAGCGGCTACAATGTGAATACGTTTATCATCCAAATATCCTAAAATATTATCTAATACTCTTTGTTGTTCAGGTCTCCATGTGTGGTTAAAGTTAAGAGTTGGTTCATCTAAATGATTAATAGGTAGCATTTATTTATTATGCCATTATTGGTTTTTAAAGTAAATGAGTGTCTGTTACAAAAACCTCCCTTGAGTAAAATACCTTAGATAGTTTTCTTATAAGTCTGTTTATAAAAATGATACGCGAGACCTTCTTAAACGGCTGTGACTTAGGGCTTTGTTTCTGCGGTTTCTTCTAGAGCTTGTTGACTCAATCTTTTTTATTTTAGACCAATCATCAGTTGAAAAACTTTGGTTTTTCGCATAAATACTTCTACTTTGAGAAAATTGAGAGTAATTGATTAGTTCCTTTTCAATTTTTTCTGCCACTATATCAATCACAATACAATCATCTAATAAACCAATAACTGGCGTGTCATCAGGAATCAAATCGTCATTTTCTGTGAGATAAGAAAATGCCGCTAAAAGGTATTTTTTTGTGTTGAGTGATAAGCTCCATTGATTATCAATAAACATTTGTAACATGTTTTCTAAAGGTGCAATGTGATCCTTAACATAGTTTTCTTGTTCTGTTGTTTTAAGCTTGTTGAGCATGAGCTGAATTTCATAGATGGTCACTTCTGAATTAACAGCCTCATCATTATTTAGCAACCTATTAAAGTGATTGGTAACTTCTTGCGTTATTTCTAGGTTGTATTCAGCATTCATAATTATTACCTTTGTTTGGATTTGTAGGTGTATTATACAACTACAACACTACAACACATGTGCCAATAGTCATTTTCTCTTGATTTTTAGGCAAAATGATAGATTTTTAGTGCAATAAACTGGTAATATTAGAGATTGCTAATAAACACTGAAATTTGAGGGGCATATGAGCGACAAAAATACGGTTAAAGATCAAACGTCTTTAAATCAACAAGAGGATAATCAAAGCCGCAGAAAATTCTTATCACAAGCAGCTGCAACCACTGCAGTAGTGGCAACGGGTAGTGTAGCAGCTAATAACTTGCCACCTAACGTGCCAGAATGGCAAAAACACCTAGGCAAGCCGGTAAACTCTAATCCCTATGGGCAACCGTCAAAGTATGAGTCGAGTGTAAGGCGCTTACGTGTGCCTTGGTTGACTCCTGATTCAATTGCTTCAATTAGTTTTACGCCATTAGCTGAAATTAAAGGTATGATTACTCCAAATGGGCTAGCATTCGAGCGTGATCATGGTGGTTTACCTACTATTGATCCTGAGCAACACCGTTTAATGATACATGGATTAGTCGAAAAGCCAATCATTTTAACAATGGAAGATATTAAGCGTTTTCCAAACGTTTCTCGCATTCACTTTATTGAATGCCCTGCAAATTCAGCAATGGAATGGAAGGGTCCTCAAGTGGGTCGTTTACAATTCACCCATGGCATGACTAATTGCTGTGAGTGGACTGGTGTTCCATTAAAATATATTCTTGAGGAAGTCGGTGTTAAACCAGAAGGCAAATGGCTTTTAGTTGAGGGAGCAGATTCTGCCTCGATGAGTCGTTCAGTGCCAATGGAAAAGGCAATGGATGATACCTTGGTTGTCTTTGGTCAAAATGGTGAAGCTTTAAGACCAGAGCAAGGTTATCCATTAAGATTATTAACTCCTGGCTGGGAAGGTAATACCTCAATAAAATGGTTGCGCCGCATAGAGATTACGGCAGAACCTTCGTATCAACGTGAAGAAACTTCAAAATATACAGATTTACTAAACCCAAGAGACCCAAATCGCAAAGACCTTATTGGTAAAGCGTATTTATTTTCTTGGATAATGGAAGCTAAGGCGATTATTACATTCCCATGTCCTGAAAAGCCACTTAAAGAACACGGCAAGTATGTGATAAATGGCTTGGCTTGGACAGGTACTGGCAAAATTAAACATGTTGATGTTTCTTTTGATGGTGGTATAACATGGAAAGAGGCAGAGCTTAATGGCCTGGTTTTAGATAAGTGTTGGACACGATTTAGTATGCCTTTTGAATGGAATGGCGAAGAAGTCCTTATGCAATCACGAGCTACTGGTGAAGATGGTTATGTACAACCAACATTGAAACAATTAAGAGATGCACGTGGTGTGGCGAGTATTTACCACAACAATGCTATACATACTTGGAAAATCAACAAGAACGGAGAGGTGGAAAGTGTACAAGTTTAATCAAAAATTAATTTCTGCTGTTGTATTAGCTTTGTCGATAACAGCCTGCTCAAATGATTCTGCACAGACAAGTACAGATAAAATTGCTGAACATAAAGGAACTTCGGTTTCAGAAAAAGTAGCTAGTGCAATTCTTCCGAGTGCACAAGCGGCAACATATGAAGAAATAACGATTAAAACGGGTGGATTTAATCTAGGCAAGCCTGCATCTAAAGAAGAAATTGCTGGTTGGCACATCGAAGTTTCTCATGGACATAATTTACCGCCAGGTGAAGGAACTGCAGCCGATGGAGAAGAGTTTTTTGAAGAGGTTTGTGCTAATTGTCATGGGTCATTTGGTGAAGGTGTCGGAAGAAACCCAGTGCTTGCCGGTGGTGAAGGGACGCTAACTGATAAAATGAAACCAGAGCGTACTGTGGGTAGTTATTGGCCTTATGCATCAACTTTGTTGGATTATACGCATCGTGCGATGCCATTTACTGCTGCACAATCACTGACTTGGGATCAGACTTGGTCATTATCTGCTTATGTTTTGTATCTAAATGATATAATTGAAGATGAAGATTTTGTCTTTAATGCTCAGAGTTATAAAGAAGTTCATATGCCTAACGAAAATGGTTTTGTTCGTGACGAACGACCTGATACGCATAATACGCGTTGCATGAAAGACTGTAAAGATCCTGCTAGTGTTGTGGTGAAAACAGCGCTATTAGGTTATGGTTCAGGAGCTGAAGATGTGGTTGAAGAAACTAAAATTGTCAAAGGCCATGAAATTGGACAAAAGGTGTATGATGCTACTTGTCGTTTATGCCATGACTCAGGATTGGCAGGAGCACCAAAAATGGATGATACTTTAACTTGGGAACATCGATTAAAACAAGGCATTAGTAAAGTACATAAACATGCAATTGAAGGGTTTGCTGGCCAAACAGGTGTTATGCCCCCTAAAGGTGGCAATATGGAATTGACAGATGATGAAGTCAAAGCTGCAGTTGATTTTATGTTAAAAGACATTGAACATTAACAAATTATCATTAAACTATTAATTAAATGCCATTCAGCTTATATTCAACTTTACTAATATAAGATACATGGTATAGAATACAAACAATATAAATATTTATTAGGAGAAAACTATGAGTTTAACGAGAAGAAGCATGCTTAAGCGAATCATCGCTGGTAGTGCTATTGCTTTAGTTCCTTTTGGCGCATTTGCTAATTGGGCAGAAGCTGCATTTAAAGCGGACAGCTTCAAAGGTGTATTAGCTGAGATTGGTTCAGAAGGAGCCGTTGAAAGCGATAAAATCAAACTTAAAGCCCCAGAAATTGCTGAAAATGGTGCGGTAGTGCCTGTTCAAGTCAGTTCTACTTTAGAAAACATCGAGTCAATCAGCATATTGGTTGAAAAGAACCCAACCCCATTAACAGCACAATTTAAAATGTTTCCAGGATTAAAACCAGATTTTAAAATTCGTGTCAGAATGGGCGAAACTTCGAAAGTTATCGCTATAGTTAAAGCTGGTGGTAAGTCTTACTCTACAAGTTCTGAAGTTAAAGTAACAATCGGCGGCTGCGGCGGTTAAGGAGAAAACATTATGAGAATTAAAGCAAAATTAAAAGGCGATACAGCCACAGTTAAATTATTAATTAAGCACCCTATGGAATCTGGTCGTCGTAAAGATGAGGCTGGTAAATTGATTCCTGCAAAATATGTACAAACTGTAACAGGTCACATTGCAGGGACTCAAGTATTTGAAGTTAATACGGGACCGGGTGTTTCAAAAAACCCGTTTATCCAAGTAATTTTAAATGGACGTAAAGCAGGTGAGACTATCGACTTTAAATGGGTTGATTCATCAGGTGCATCAGAAGATGGCTCTGCTACTTTAAAGTAAGCTCAGCTTTTTTATAGAGTTAAAAAGGGTTGTTCTAGGACGACCCTTTTTTTTATGGGATAATTTACCTTTATAAACGATTCATCATCATGCGGCCATTTCTTTTTTTAATATTTTTTTTCATTAGTCTTAGCGCTAATGCTGATTTAGTCAAGCCTACATTGGTTGAAATTAGTGTTTATACCAATGGTACCTATAAAGTAGAAGTACGAGCCAGTATCGAAGCCTTGCTAACGGGCATTAATTCGAAGTTTAAAAATACTAAAGAGTCTCCAAATGCTCAAGTCTATGATGATTTGCGTGTTTTAGAAAAACTGCAGTTAGCCGTTGAATTTAATAAATTTCATCAACAGTTCACCCAAATTGTCAAACTCAAATTTGATGATAAAATTATTCCATTAACGATAACACTGGTTGATATACCAGAACCAGGCTATACAAAAGTTCCACGCATAAGTATTATTACCTTAAGTGGCAATATCGATAGAAAGGTGAAGAACATCAGTTGGTATTACCCAGCAGCTTTTGCTGATAATGCTGTACGTGTTAGACAAGTAGATACGCAAGCAGAGAAATGGCATTGGTCTAACTGGCAATGGTTACGCAAAGATACATGGAGCAAGCCATTTGATTTAACGGAAGTTTTTCATCAACAATCCACATGGTCGGTGGTTAAAGATTACACGCGTGCAGGGTTTGATCATATTTTGCCTAAAGGGCTTGACCATATATTATTTATTTTAGGCATATTCCTGCTGAGTATAAAGCTTCGCCCTTTATTGTGGCAAGTCACGATGTTCACTGTGGCACATTCAATAACGCTAAGTTTAGCTATGTTAAATATAATTAATATACCTTCTTATATCGTCGAACCTTTAATTGCTTTATCCATTGCTTTTATCGCATTTGAAAACATTGTAACCAAAGAAATTAAACCGAGTCGATTGGTTGTTGTTTTTATCTTTGGCTTGTTGCACGGCATGGGTTTTGCCAGCATGTTAGCGGATTTTGGAATGCCAAAAAATTCATTTGCAACGGCATTAATTAGTTTCAATGTTGGTGTTGAGCTGGGTCAATTAACCATTATTGCACTGGCATTTATTTCTATTGGTTATTGGTTTAGGAACAAAAGTTGGTACAGAAACATTATTGTTATTCCTGCCTCTTTACTTATTGGTTTAGTTGGATTGTATTGGACCTATGATAGAATTGTGTTTTAATTTGACCAAAAAATGATGAAAGAATTTATACCATTACCTCATATTCGTACATTAACAGAACAACAAATGCAGAAAAGAGCGCAAGAATTTAATGTGCAAATACAGAAAAGAAGAACGGTAAGAGATTTTTCAGATAGACCTGTGGATAAAGGTATTATTGAAAACTGCATAAAAGCAGCGGCCTCAGCACCAAGTGGCGCTCATCAACAGCCGTGGCATTTTGTCGCCGTTAGCAATCAAGATATAAAATCAAAAATAAGGCGAGCTGCTGAAGACGAAGAAAAAGAGTTTTATCAACGCCGGGCCAGTGAAGAGTGGCTCAAAGCACTCGAACCTTTAGGAACAAACACCAGTAAACCTTTTTTAGAAGAGGCTCCGTGGTTGATAGCTGTCTTTGCTCAGCGATATGGAATTGATGTGCAAGGCAATCGAGTTAAACATTATTATACGCCTGAATCGGTCGGTATTGCTTGTGGCATGTTAATCACAGCATTGCATACCTCTGGTCTTGCGACTTTAACGCATACACCAAGCCCAATGGGGTTTTTAAAGAAAATCCTTAAACGCCCTGATAATGAACGCCCTTATTTGCTTGTGGTCTGTGGCCACCCAAAAGAAGGTGCACAAGTACCCAATATTAAACGAAAAGAGTTAAATGATATAGCGAGTTTTTTTACTTAGATATTTGCTTTTTTTTACATGTAAAAAAAGCGGTTCCGAGGAAAGAGTTGTTAAAGGGAGGGTAAAAACCCCGGAACCTAAGAGGAGTGTATATAAATGAAAAATAATTACTTATTTGCTTACTTTGACTGTGCTTTGTTGGTTTAGTTCATTATTATTTTGATTTTCTGTTTCTTCACTATATGGCCAGTCTCTAAAGGGGAAAGGCTTTTGGTTTGTCTGAAATGACAAGTATTTAATCATGTCATATAGAAACAGACCTACTTCTTGATTAAAACCTTTCAAATTTTTGTTAACTTGTCCTGTGATTAATAAAAATCCAAACTGAATAAGGACAACAAATGTAAAGACCCAAAGTGACACCCAACCAATAAATGCAAATAAGATGGTATAAAATATGCGACTAAATATTTCAGGGTTCTTGTCTTTTTTAGTTTCTGTTGGCTTTTCTTCTTGGGTTGATTTAACAGAAGTTTCTTCAACTTCAATCTTTTCTTTCTTAGTTTTCTTGACCATTTCTCTGTACCTGTTTTGATGACTTATATACATGATACAGAAAAGCGACAAAGAAAAAAAGTGCCATTAGTCATGCGTGACTATTGGGCTATTAGGTAGGAGTTTGGCGATTTAGCTAAACAGTTTGTAACGATTGATAAGATTTTAGGAATAGTTTTTTGACTTTGAATTGACTATTGTCTTGTGCTTCACCTAAGCCCACAAAGTTATTGTGGTGGTCATAAAGGCGGTAGACCTTTGGTTCTAGAGTGGTTTGAAAGCGCAATCCATGGATAAGTGTTTGTAGTTTGTCTTTATCTAATTGATAGAGTGGGTATTCAATTAATGCCATATCCATAGGTTGTAAAGAGTCAAAGGGATTAGACTGTTCGGTTAGCTCATCAAGTGTAATCATGCCACCTTTTATTATACCAAGTTGGGTGCGATGTAAACTGGTCATATGAGCAAAGCTGCCACAGGCTTTGGCAAAATCTTCTAGCAAGGTGCGAATATAAGTTCCTTTTGAGACTTTTATTTCAAAGCGTAAAGTTTGAATATCTGCTTTATCATTTTTTAATAGTTTAAAGGCGTGTATAATGATATCTCGTGCTTTTCTTTCGACTTCTTTGCCTTCACGTGCTAAATCATACAAACGCCTGCCTTCATGATGCAAAGCAGAATACATGGGAGGAATTTGTTTGATGTCACCAGTCAAAGACTCAATGGAAATTTGAATTTCTTTATCACTTAGCTTGGTTTTGTTTGAGGTTTTGGTGATTGTTCCTGTGGCATCACCAGTATCTGTTTGACTGCCGATTAAACATTCGGCAATATAGACCTTGTCTGCATTAAGCATGAGTCCAGCTACTTTTGTGGCATCGCCAAAACAACAGGGCAACAAACCTGTTGCCATTGGATCAAGCGACCCTGTGTGACCTGCTTTTTTGGCATTGAATATTCGTCTGACTTTTTGTAAGGCAAGATTAGATGTAATGCCTTTGGGTTTGTTGAGTAAAAAGATGCCATGTACATCTTGCCATTTACTTCGTGGTTTACTCATTATAGGTTTGCCTGAGTTGCTTTACTCTTCTTCAAAACCTGGGTCGGTTTCACGTGCTTTACTGATAAGTGATTCTAAGTTGGCACCACGCTCAAGTGATTCATCGTAGATAAATCGTAGCTCGGGTACTTTTCTGGCGCGAATCTTGCTGGCGAGTACAGAGCGTATAAATGGTGCATTTTCTTTTAATGTTGCTAGAGCTTCTTTTTGAAGCTCTGGGAAAAGGGTATTGAAATAAACTTTAGCAACCGACAAATCTTTGGTTACATCCACATCTGATATGGCTACATGTTTGAGTTCTTTTTCGTACTCAAATTGTTCACGCACAACTACCGCAACTATGCGCAGTATTTGTGCGGACATTCTATCTGATCGTGTAAATTCTCTAAAAGCCATTTAATAAATCCTATTAATCCAGCGTCTTCTTAACTTCAACACGTTCATAACATTCTATTTCGTCACCTGGATTAATGTCATTGTAGCCTTTAACACCAATACCACATTCGGTACCTGACTTGACTTCTTTAACATCATCTTTATGGCGGCGTAATGATTCGAGTTCACCCTCAAAAATAACAACATTGTCGTGTATTACACGTATTGGGTTATCGCGTTTAACGCTACCTTCTAAGATGATACAACCCGCAATAGAACCAAATTTAGAAGACCTAAAGACATCTTTAACCTCAGCTGTTCCAATAATTACTTCTTTGGTTTCTGTTCCTAAGAAGCCTGTAATGGCAGCTTTAATGTTATCAATGGCTTCATAGATAATACTGAAATAATGTAAATCTAAATCGTGTTGTTTAATGACTTCTCTAGCAGCTTTATCAGCACGAACGTTAAATCCAATAATGATGGCTTTGGCAGAGACTGCTAACTGTGCATCTGCATTGGTAATGCCACCAACGCCTGTTGATATAGCGCGAACTTCAACATCATCATTTCCAATCATTGTTAACGATTCTTTTAATGCTTCGACACTGCCTTGCACATCTGCTTTAATTAATAAATTAACAACTAATTTCTCTTTTTTGCCCATACTAGACATAAGTGCTTCGAGTTTAGCCGCTTGCTGTTCTTTTAAGCGCCTATCGCGTTCAAGAGCTTTTCGTTCAGCCGCCGCTTCTTTGGCGCGTTTTTCATTTTTAACAACAATAAAATCTTCACCGGCAATTGGTACGCCAGATAGACCTTGAATAACGACAGGGATAGATGGGCCAGCAGATTCAACTTCTTCGTCAAGCTCATTGAGTATGCGTCTTGCACGACCAAATTGTTCACCACTTAAGACCATATCGCCTTTCTTAAGTGTTCCTGATTTAACTAATACTGTTGCAACAGGTCCTCGTCCTTTATCCAGACTAGACTCTACAACAATACCTTTGGCAGGTTTGTCTACAACAGCTTTAAGTTCCATTAATTCAGCTTGTAGGTTAATGGCTTCTAGTAAGTCATCAATGCCTTCACCTGTCTTTGCAGAAACTGGAATAAATTGTGTATCTCCACCCCAATCATCAGGAATAACTTCGTGATTGGCTAAATCTTGTTTGGCTTTATCAATACTTGCTCCTTGTAAATCCATTTTGTTGACAGCAACAATTATTGGAACTCCAGCTGCTTTTGAGTGTTTAACCGCTTCGATTGTTTGTGGCATAACACCATCATTGGCTGCTACTACTAAGATAACAATATCAGTTGCTTTTGCACCACGTTGGCGCATAGCGGTAAATGCTGCATGACCAGGTGTGTCAATAAATGAGATAATACCATGATCTGTTTTAACATGGTAAGCACCGATATGTTGGGTAATACCACCGGCTTCTTTATCAGTTACCTTGGTCTTTCTAATATAATCAAGCAGAGAGGTTTTGCCATGATCCACATGACCCATTACGGTGACTACTGGAGGTCTTGGCTCAGCGTTTTCTTCTATTTCATCATTATGTGATTGCGAATGAATCTCTTCAGCAATGGTTTTGCTTTCAACCAACTCAACTTTATGACCCATTTCTTCGACGACAAGTACAGCCGTGTCTTGATCTAATGATTGGTTGATGGTAACCATCATTCCCATACCCATTAGTTCCTTAATAACATCACCAGATTTTATAGTTAAACCTTTAGCCAGTTCTGCAACGGTGATGTTTTCGCCAATACTAACAGTCTTAATTTGATCAGCTACAGGTTTGGTAAAGCCGTGCTTTTCAGCTTTTTTGAATGTTGGCTTAAGTTGGTGATTACCTCGACCACCTTTAACATGTAATTGTTTTCTACCGTATTTGTTTTGGTTGTTGCGGTTACCGCGTCCACGAGAATCATTGTTTGGCGCGTTATTATTGGTGTTGGTATTGTTTGTATTTTTATTGTTGTTAGTTCCACCACGGTTTTGCTTTTCTTCTCTTGCTGCTTTTTCTTTGCGTCTTTTTTCAACAGCAGCCATAACTTGGCGTTGGACTTGTTCTTCTCTTTTGTTTGCCGCAATTTGTTCTTCGGTTAGTTCAACTTTTTTAGGTTCCTCTTCAACGACTTTTTCTGTAGTTGTTTCACCTTGAGGAACATCTGTTTCTACAGACCCTTCAGAGGATTCTTTAGTTGATTCTTGTTCTTTTTCAGCAGCAAGTTGAATTTCTTTTTCAGCTAACTCTTTTTTGACCCTTTCTTCAAGCTCCTGTTGTTTTATTGCGTCTTCTTGAAGTCTTACTTTATCTTCTTCAGCCAGTTCTTTTTTTCTTGCCTCAAGAGCTTTTTGTGCTTCCATTCTATCCTTAGCAATAGCGTCCAACTCATCAGAGTTTGGCTTTTTGAAGGTTCTTTTCTTTCTGACTTCAATATTGACTGTTTTTGTTTTTGCTCGTATGCCAGTGCCGCTTGAAACTTTAAGGGTGCCAAGTGTTTTACGTTTAAGAACGACCTTTTTTCGCGGCGATTGATCTTGCTTATCTTTGCCATGAGAGTCTCGCAAATAAGCAAGAAGTAATCTCTTGTCATCGTTGCTAATGGCATCATCAGCATTTTTTGCAGAAATACCTGCACTTTCCAATTGACCTAATAGTGTGTCAAGCGGGACATTTAATACTTCTGCTAATTGTTTTACTGTTACTTCAGACATTTAAGAACCTCTAATTATTTCTTTTATTCTTCTTCAAACCAAAAACGACGGGCTTCCATAATTAACTCGCCTGCTTGTTCTTGTGTTAAGTCACTGATTTCCATCAATTCATCTGTTGCCAGATCTGCTAAATCATCACGTGTAATAATGCTTTTAGCCGCAATGGCATACGCTAATTTATCATTCATTCCTTCTAATTTTAATAAATCATCTGCTGGTTTTGATCCTTCGAGTTTTTCCTCATTGGAAATCAACTGAGTCAATAGGGCGTCTCGGGCTCTTTGGCGAAGTTCGGCAACGATGTCTTCATCAAAGCCTTCAACTGATAATAACTCAGACTCTTCAACATAGGCAATTTCTTCAATTGAGCTAAAACCTTCTTGTACCAACAAAACGGACATGTCTTCGTCAATATCCAGTTTTTTCATGAAATCTTCAACAAACTTCATGGCTTCTTCTTGTCCTTTTTCACTGGCTTCTTCAGCAGTCATTACATTGATGTTCCAACCAGTTAATTCGGATGCTAGACGTACATTTTGCCCGCCACGACCTATTGCTTGTGATAGCTTGTCTTCTGCAACGGCAACATCAATACTGTGACGTTCTTCATCTACTACAATGGATTCGATTTCAGCGGGTGCCATCGCATTAATAACGAATACAGCAGGATCTTCATCCCATAAGACAATATCAATTCTCTCACCACCTAATTCATTTGAAACCGACATAACACGTGAGCCTCTCATGCCAACACACGCTCCAATGGGATCCAATTTTGGGTCACTAGAAAACACGGCTATTTTAGCACGAAATCCAGGGTCTCTGGCAGCTCCTTTTATTTCAATAAGGTTTTGGTCAATCTCTGGGACTTCTACTTTAAATAGTTCAACTAAAAACTCAGGAGCACCACGTGATAATGTTAAGAGCGGTCCTCTATTCTCTGTGTTGACTTCTATCAACATGCCACGAAGTCTATCGCCACGACGTACATTTTCGCGTGGAATTCCGTGGTTTCTAGGAATAATTGCTTCCACTTTATTGCCTAAATCTAGAAAAATATGTCCTCGATCAGCTCTTTTGACTACACCATTTAGAGTTTCACCAACTCGATTTTCAAAGCGTTCAACCACTTGCATGCGCTCGGCTTCGCGCACTTTTTGCAAGATAACTTGTTTTGCTGTTTGTGCTGCAATTCGTCCAAACTCGATGGACTCCATTTCTTCTTCGATAATATCGCCTACTTCGAGTTCTGAATCTTCCTTATGAGCCTCTTCCAAGGTGATTTGTTTGTCTTCAAACTCAAAGTCTTCATCGCTAACAACTTCCCAGTGTCTAAAACTTCTGTAGTCGCCAGTTTGGGTATCGATAATGACTTTAACATCCATGTCTTTGCGATATTTTTTTCGTGTTGCAGTAGCTAAAGCAATTTCGATTGCATCATAAATCACTTCTTTACTAACATTCTTTTCGTTAGATAGGGCTTCTGCCACGTATAGAATTTCTTTACTCATTATTTGTTAACTCCATTGAGGTCGGGGTTTATCCGTGCTCTCATAATTTTATCAAACTCAATTATTACTTCTTCTTCTTCTGTCTTAATCATGATGTCTTGACCAACAACAGATACAATCTGACCTTTTATTTTTCTGCGACCATCAATCTTTTGATTCAGTTTTATTTTAACATAATTACCTATAAACTTTTCAAATTGTGAGGTGCTAAATAAAATTCGATCCATTCCTGGTGAGGAAACTTCAAGGATATAAGCCATAGTAATGGGTTCTTCAACATCTAGTATACCAGAAACTTCATGACTTACCGAAGCACAGTCATCAACACTGATTCCATTTTCATGGTCGATATAGACGCGCAATAAAGCATCAACTTTACGTACTTGGTATTCTATACCCCAAAAGGTATAACCCAAATCTTCTATAACTGGCGCTAATAATTCTGTTAATTTATCTTGTTTCATCTGTTTAAATCTCACCATCAAAAAAGGCTCCTAAAGGAGCCTTTTTAAAAGTAATAACGATTAAAATATTACTGTATTAAATTGGTAGCGGGGGCAGGATTTGAACCTACGACCTTCGGGTTATGAGCCCGACGAGCTGCCATACTGCTCCACCCCGCATCATTAAGTTTGAGGATTCTATCACCAAGTTTCTAAATTGCAACATTTAATTCCTGTAAGTGAGTGAAATTAATGTATTTTCTTATTTTTTTGCCATTGCTGCCACTTTACCAATGGTTAACCCTTGCACAAGTATACTAAAAATCACCACAGCATAGGTTGCCGTTAATAATGGATCACGCCATTCGCCATGAGGAATTGATAAGGCCAGTGCTACTGATATACCACCTCGTAGTCCGCCCCATGTTAATATTTTTACGGCATGTGGAGAATATGAATTTTTAAATTTAAGTAAAAATACGGGCAAACCCACACTGATAAATCGTGCAATTAATACCGTTGGGATGATAAGGAGGGCTGCAATTATATAACTTTGTGAAATCTGGATGATTAAAAGCTCAACACCGATTAACAAGAACAGCAGGGCATTTAAGACTTCATCAATTAATTCCCAAAAATCATCCAATCGCTTTCTAGTGTTATCACTCATGGCTAACTTGCGGCCTTTGTTGCCTATCATTAATCCTGCTACAACAATTGCTATAGGACCAGACAGATGTAGGTGTTGTGCTAAAGAGTAACCGCCCATAACCAGTGCTAGAGTAATTAAGACTTCAACTTGATAATCATCCACAGCCTTTAAAAGTAAATAAGCCGTATAACCAATTATGAATCCATAAAATGCACCACCAATAGCTTCTTTTGCGAAAAGCAGACCAATATCTTTGATGGACATAGAGCCTGGATTGACTGCCAGCTCCAAGACAACAATGAAGAAAACCACAGCGACACCGTCATTAAAAAGTGACTCACCTGTTATTTTTACTTCGATGGATTTTGGTGCGCCAATTTTCTTGAGTATTCCCATCACAGCAATGGGATCGGTTGGAGAGATGAGTACACCAAATAAGAGACAATACATGTAGGAAACTTCAATACCCAACCACATAAAAATATAGTAAGCGACAACGGAGACTATAGCAGCAGAAATGGCAACGCCAATGGTTGCTAATACAGCAATGGTGTCGGCTAGCTCAGCTAATTTATTAATATTAACATGCAAAGCACCGGCAAATAATAAAAAGCTTAACATGCCATTTAATACGGTTTCGTTAAAGTCTACACTGGCAAAAACATGTTGGATTGATTCGGTTGAATATAACCCAACTTTATTAACCACAATTAAAGCGATCGACATAAGTAGACCAATAAGCATTATGCCTATACCGTTAGGAAGTTTTATGGTCTTATAATTAATGAGTGAAAATAATGCTGCCAAGGTAATTAAAATAGCAACCATATCAAATAATGACATATTTAATCCAATAAATTAAAAAGTGATGGCTAGGTTAACAAACTCTTAATTTATTTACAACTAGGAGCTTCTATTAATTATTGCTCTGTTCAAATCCCATTGTCTTGTGAATTATATTTGAGAGAGTTTGTTGACTAAAGGGTTTGGCAACAACATCGGTCATGTGGTACTTCTGTGCTTTAATCAAAACATCATCAGTTAAGTCTGCAGTAACCATAACTACAGGTATATTTTGGGTATTCTTCCATTGCTGAACTAATTGAAAGCCATCCATTCCTGGCAGGTGGTAGTCTAAAAACAACATATCATAGTTATTTCTTTGTAACATCGTGAGTCCTTCCTCAGCATTATCCACTACATCCACCATGTGGCCCATTTTTTCAAGCATCTCTATACTAACTTGTTGGTTTATGGCACTGTCTTCAATAACTAATAATTTTAAAACTCTTTGGTGTTTTATGATTTTCATCGGATTGAGGTTTGATTGGTCAACACTAAACTCATCTAAGCATAGTTCTTGCATTTTTTTAAAGGTTAATGGTGGTGGAGAGGTGATAAGAGGAATATTTAAAGCTTTCAAATGTTCAGGATAGGCATGCTCATCAAAACTAATCGCTATAATTTTGGTGTTTTGATTTTTTGCTAAAACTAATACTTGATTGAATTGTCCACCAGCAATAAATTTTTGATCAACAAATACACATTTGGTTTTATTGTTAATCTGATTACTGTAAGAAATGGATAACAAATAACAATACTCAACAATACTTTGTTTTATATGTGACTCTTCTAACAACAGACAAATATTTGATTGGCTTGCTTGCTTATCTTTTAGCAATGCAGTTTTTTTATCAAATTTTAGGGGAATGCTGATTGTAAAAGTTGTTCCTGTGTTTATTTTGGAAACAACATCAATAGTACCATTCATTTTTTCTGTTAATTGTTTACAAATTGCCAGTCCTAAACCAGTCCCGCCAAATTTTCGAGTGATAGCTGAGTCGGCTTGAACAAATGGTTCAAACAGACTTTGTACTAATTTTTCATCAATGCCAATCCCTGTGTCTTGCACAGAAATAACAACATTATCAGTCTCTTCCTCGCCACTGATTTTAATAAACACCTCACCCTCTTTAGTGAATTTAAAAGCATTGCTTAATAGGTTAAATAAAATCTGTTTTAGTCTGATAACATCACCGATGCGGTTGCGCGGGGTTTTGTGATCGAAAACACAGGAAAACATCAGTTGTTTTTGCCTGCATTGTGAGATAAAACTGCTACAGACTTCATCAACAAGCAGTAGTAAATCAAAAGGCAGTTCTTCTAATTCGAGTTTTCCCGCTTCAATTTTCGACAAGTCTAAAATGTCATTAATAATATCTAGCAAGTGCTTGCCAGATGTATGAATTGTGTCAGCATAAATTTTTTGTTCTTCGTCGACCTGGGTATCAAGCAACAATTCACTCATACCCAGGACACCATTTAATGGCGTTCTGACTTCGTGACTAACACGTGCTAAAAAGTCACTTTTGGCTTTACTGGCAGCATCGGCAAGGTCTTTTTGCGCTTGTTTCTTGGAAATTTCATGTTCATACAGAATTTTTCTTTTATATAAATACAACAACCATGACAAAATTAAAACAGCGCTTATTGCATATAAAATGTAAGCCCACAAGGTTTTCCAAGGTGCTGCTTTGACAGTAAATGGAAATTCTGCAATTTCTGACCATTTACCATAATTACTTCGACCTTTGATTTGGAAATTATAATGCCCTCCTTTTAAATTTAAAAAAGCAAATTTGTTATCGTTACCAGCATCAATCCATTTGTTGGTCGCTCCTTTTAGTCGGTATTGGTATTCAAAAGTCGATGAATCGGTGTATGAAAGCAAAGCCACATCAAAATTTATAGAACCGTAGTTGTAGTCAATTGTTAGGTTGGTTTTTTCCTTTTCTGAAAAGGGGTTATCACCTAGAGAGATTTCATCAATTATAATCTGAGGTATTAAAGTGTGTTGCCCGTTGAAATTTGGATTTTGGATTGCAATACCTGCTTCCGTGACAATAATTAGTGACTGCTTATGCTTTATAATCTTTTTTATTGAGTTAGAAGGTAATCCATTTTCGGTCGTGAATACTTTATATTCAAGTGTATGTATGTTAAGTTCAACAAATCCACTATCAACTGTATTCATTAAAAAAGTATCGCCCTGAATTTTTACTATTTGGGTAAATACAACAGTAGGTAAAATGTTTGCGAAATAATTGTCTTGTTCTATTAACGTTAACGTGTCACTATCCCATTTTAGAAGAAATAAGCCGCCATTTTTTATTATCCATACCTTATCTTTTTCTTGTTCAATAAAAATTTCGCTTATGTTTTGTTCTTTCGGGATTCTATAAATGGTTTTGAGCGTTTTGTGCTTTGTATTCAGACTTACAATTTTATTACTTGCTAAGAACCATACACTTTGATCAAAACCATTTATTATTTTTGCCAACTTATTATCTGTGAGTAGATCTTGACTAATAATATGTGCATTAAGGTCTGTATCATTAATGTAGCCAATCTCGCCATCAAATGTACTAAAATATAAGAATTTATTTTCAGAATGTATTAATTGAGTTACGCTATTTAACTCTTGAGTTTTATTCGTCTTTATTTTAGAGGTTTCTCCTGTAGTTAGATTAACTCTGTGTATTCCTTTTAAAGAAGTCACCCATAAATAGTCATTGTTGTATTGAAGTGTTTTGTCAATATTGACATCTTTATTTCCTAAATCCAGATGCAATTCTTTTTTAAAATGCAAGTTTTCATTTTCAATAGTAAATAAATCAAGTTTTGATGAAGAATGACTAATCCATAAATTGTTTTGAAATAAAGTTGCGTTTGTGACAGGGTCTGATTTTGCGTCTTGATCTGAGGAAACAATGAATCTTTCCCAATCATATGGAATTTTAATGAGCCCAACACCATCGGTCGCAATCCATATATTTCCATCAAGGTCTTCAATTATTGAGCTAATTGTCCAATCACCTTTTATAAATTCACCATTTTCAAAAAAACTTACTTTAGATAATGAGTTGTTTGAAAACAGCAACAATGATTTGGTTGTTCCAATCCAAATATTCTCCTTAGAGTCAATGGTCAAACGTCTGACAGAAACCCTGTTTCCTTTATAAAAGTTAGCAATTTGATCTTTTGAAATAAAAGGTTCAAAAGATTGTTTTGCAGCATTAAACTTATAAACACCAGAATACCCTCCCGCGTAAATTTCCCCACCTTGTGATTCTGTAAAGCCATAAAGTGGGTTTGACATTGGGTCTTCATTTTTTTTTGTAAAGAGAAATTCTTTTGACTCACCCGTATTAATATTATATCTGTAAATTTTAGAGTCAATTGTACAAACCCATAAAATATTTTTTGAATCAATAAAAATTTCAAATGTTTTTTTTGACTTTAGCCATGGGTCTTTATTTTCAGGTGTGTGTTTAATTAAAATTTGTTGGCTTGTCTTCCATTGATAAATTCCAGCGCCAAACAAGGAAATCCATAAGTTATAGTTTTGATCATGCGCCATCCCATATAGGTTTTTATTTTGCAAGTCAAATAAGGGTGAGATTTTGTTTTTTATACTATTAAATGTAAAGGTGGTTTTGTTAATTGATGAAATACCAACGTCAAATACCGAAAGCCATAATTTATTTTTAGGGATATTCATCATGAAATCAATATCATTGGACGGAATTGAGTTGTTGTTAGATTTATCTGGTACAAAGTGTTTAAAGTTTTTTGAATCAAAACGACTTAAGCCCTTGTCTGTAGCAATCCATAGAAACCCTTTTTCATCTTGAATCACATCTTTAACGGTATCACTTAACAAGCCAGTTTCTTTTTTATAAGATTTAACAGGAATAACTTTTTGATTAAGAGGAGTTGAACTAGCATAACTAGAGAATATAGTACAAAGTAATAAAACTAAAAGATGAATGTATTGAGGCAAATGCTTAACCAATATTAACGATGATTAATAGTTTAGCAAGATTAGTAATAAAATAGAACTGTAATTTATAAATTAGTACATTTGAAATTCAAAAAAGTAAAACTAGAAAGTAAAATTAGGATAGGCACATATTAAAATCTGCAAATTATGCTTTCTTTAGTTAGGTTTAAATGAGTTTTTAAGTTAAAAAACCGCACGAATGTGCGGTTTTTTTAGGTTAAGAAAAAAGTTTATTTAAGCGGCTTTTATCTTTGTTATTTTGCCTTTTTTGGCAAGCTTTGTGCGATCAAAAGCATCAAATTCAAAGTCATCAACATTGATCACATCCATCACTTCAGCGCGAACAATTTTGAGTTTGTCGTGTTCGTCTTGACTGATAATGTCTTTTGCTAAAGCTTGAACAAGACTTTCATCAGGGTTGATGGCGGAAATTTCGCCTGCTTTTAAAGCTTTAAGGATTCGACGTTCTAATGGCTCTGTTTCGATGACTTTCTTCAGAGTTTCATTCATTTGTGCCACGATGTTTGAGTCTGTGACTTCTTTGTCAATACCGTCAGTTAATCGAGCGCGTGTTTCATTTGGGTTTAAAATTAAACTTGCTGCCTTATGACCCAATCTATCGCCTGCTGGTAATTCATGGTTGCCAAAGGGTAAGACCAACCTTCTTAAGATGAATCCAACCACTTTACTTGGGTAATTGTAGGTTAACATTTTTAAAGCTTGTTCAATTTTGTAAAAGTGTTGATGCAATGACCAAGCAACCAAGGCTTGATCGGCTTTTTGTGAACCTTGGTCACGGTAACGTTTGAGTACTGCTGATGCCATGTATAAATGACTTAAAACATCACCTAAACGAGCCGATGTCTTTTCTTTTTTCTTTAGAGCGCCGCCAAGTGTTAACATGGAAACATCGGCAGCTAATCCAAAAGCAGCACTGTAACGTGTGATACGTGCGTAAAACTTTTTACTAAAATTATCTGATGGTGCTTTTTCTAAACGCCACAAGCCTAAGCCCATAAAGAATGAACGAACGGCATTGCTAAAACTGTAACCAATGTGTTTAAATAAGATTTCATCAAATTTGACTAAACGCGTATCTGCATCTTCAATATTGGCGGCTTCCATTTCTTTGAGAACATACGGATGACAACGAATTGCGCCCTGTCCAAAGATAATCATGCTACGGGTTAAAATATTTGCCCCTTCAACCGTAATCCAAATCGGCAAGCCCATCCAGGCACGACCGAGGTAATTTTTTGGTCCCATGATAATACCTTTACCACCATGAATATCCATCGCATGTGAAATAATAGTGCGAGACATATCTGTTGCGTGCATTTTGGCAATTGCTGATGGCACAGCAGGAATTTCCCCTTGATCCACTGCCAGTGCAGTCATTGTAGAGGTTGCTGCCATCGAATAAGTCATGCCAGCGATTTCGCACAAAGCTTCTTCGATGCCTTCAAATCGACCAATAGGTATATTAAATTGTTTGCGAATTCGTGCATAAGCTCCTGTGGCAAAAGTGACCATTTTGGCACCGCCTGTTGAACACGAAGGTAAGGAAATTGAACGCCCAATAGATAAACATTCGACCAGCATTTTCCAGCCTTGTCCAATCATCTTTTCGCCACCAATAATAAAGCTTAATGGGATAAAAACGTCTTTGCCTATGATTGGTCCATTCATAAACATGACATCAAGTGGGTTATGGCGCCTACCAATTTCCATGCCTTTGGTGTCACGCGGTAATAGAGCTAAGGTTATGCCTAACTCGTTAGTATCACCTAATAAACCATCAGGATCTAACATTTGGAAAGCCAAGCCAACAACCGTCGCAACAGGTGCTAAGGTAATATAGCGTTTGTTGAAGTTTAATAAGATGCCTAATTGTTGTTTGCCTTCAAATTTACGCCTACAAACAACTCCAGTATCAGGAATTGAAGTGGCATCAGAACCCGCAGTAGGACCTGTCAAACCAAAACAAGGAATATCTTTGCCTGCGGCTAGGCTAGGTAAATAATGGTCCTTTTGTTCTTGTGTTCCGTATAAATGTAATAACTCACCAGGTCCTAAAGAGTTAGGGACGGCAACTGTAGCGGCAACAGCGACACTGCGCGATGCTAGTTTTTGCAATACCATGGAATGACCAAGAGCAGAAAAACCCAAACCACCGTATTTTTTGGAAATTATCATGCCGATAAAACCATTGTCTCGAATAAATTGCCACACTTCTTTTGGCATATCGCCTTTGATGTGATTAATTTCGTATTCATTAACCATGCTACACAATTCAGCAACAGGCCCATCAATAAAGGCTTGCTCATCCGATGAAAGTTGTGGAGCAGGGATTTCATGAAGTTTCTTGAAGTTTGGTTTGCCACTAAATAACTCACCATCCCAGCTCACTGTGCCTGATTCAAGCGCAATACGTTCTGTTTCAGAAAGTTTCGGCAATGCTTTTTTGTAAAAGGTTAAAAAAGGAGCGGTGATGAGTTGTTGCCGAATTGATTTGATATTCAAAATAGCAGCAGCGGCGATAAAAATGAGCCAAATAAGTGACAATGATAGCCACCCAAAGTTAAACTTCCATGAAACCAATGCCATGACAATAGCGGTAGCAATTGTCCATGTTTTCAAGTTAGTTTTTAAATAGGAGCAGAAAAAAGTGACTGCTAAAAATGTGCCGAATAAAATTAAAAAATTCATTTTAAGTCTCCAATAGTAATACCATACGCCACAGTATGGAGTGCTTTTAATCAAAAGTCAATACGCTTGCGTATGGATAAGACCAAAAACACCATGTTTTTCTTTCAATCATACCTTATTTAGTGTTAAATACATAACTATGAGTGAAGTTGTCAAAAAGAAATCATTAACAGCAGAGGACTGGCAAGAAGCAGCCTTGAATGTGATTGCCCATCAAGGCGTTGGTGCGGTGGCTGTTGAGCCATTGGCACGTGAACTGGGTGTCACAAAGGGTAGTTTTTATTGGCACTTTAGTAACCGCATGGATTTAGTCAAACAGTCTTTAAAAAAATGGCGTTTAGGCGATAAAAAACTGGTTGAAGAAACCATACTCACCATCAAGAACCCTAAAAAGAGATTGCTTGCTTGGTTTAAGCTCAGTGCAGAACCCATACAAACTCATCTCATCTATAGCACATTGCTAGCCGATAGATCACACACATTAATTTCCAAAATCTTAAAAGAGATTACCTTAGAGCGCTTGGGGCATTTGCAACAATCCTACCGTGAAATGGGTTTTGATGAGAAATTTGCTAAAGCTCAATCCTTACTAGCCTATTCGGTTTATGTTGGATTTTTACACATGTCAAAAACGCTATATGGATCATTGCCCGATAGTAAAAAGGCCGAAGAATACGCAAAGTTTGTATCAAAACAATTGTTATCTTAAGAAAGATTTACAAAACGCTCCCTACTACTTTTTTATAAAAATATTTATCCACTCCCATAATTTGAAAGTTGTTAGGTAAATCAGACTCACTGATGCGTTCAAATCCATTTTTTTCATAGAATCGATGAGCAGCATAATAGTTTGGTACGGTACCAAGGAAAATCTCAACAATCTGATGCATTTGAGATGTTTCTAATAAGGTGTCTATCAGTTGTTGGCCGATTAAAAGTGGCTTGCCACGACGGTACTCTTGTTTGACAAACATCTTACGTAACGCGCCTTGTTGGTTACCAATGTCCACTAATGCTATAGTGCCTACAACTTCATCACCCTCAAGGGCAATCCAAAAGTTACCCGCATTTTTCTGGTAGTAATTGTTAATGTCTTTAAGATTGGGTTGGTCATTAGCGGTTATGGACACCCCATATTCTTTGGCTTGAATGGAAACGATTAAATCAATGACTTGTTGCTGATACCTTAGAGTAAAAGGCGTGATACTAATCATTGTCTTCAATCACTTGAATAAATGTTTCTCCAGATTTAATCATACCCATTTCTGAGCGTGCACGTTCTTCAATGGCTTCAAAACCATTTTGTAAATCCTCGACTTCTGCTTTGAGCTTATCATTGCGTGCTTGTAATTTTTCATTTTTTTCAAGCTGTTCTTGATAGAGTCGCTGTTTTTCTTTTAAATCTTTTGAACCACCATCGCCAAAAAGATGCAACCATGACATGATGACTAACAGTACCAGTAATATTATATTAACTGTTTTCATTGCGTTTGAATTATTTAAATAATAGACCGAATTTTAAGCCAATCGATATAAAATTGTAAGACATTGTTGCCATTACTTTGCCTCTTTGACGATTCGTAAATGGAACAATGATGAGAGTTGGACACTTTACGTATAAAATTAGTCAGTGACGAATAGCACATTTAATATAATTTGATTAATGTTATTATACTTACAGTTAATAAATAAACCTTACAGGAAAAGATATGATTGAAGTGAAAAACTTAAGTAAAACCTTTGGTTCATTTGAAGCGGTAAAGGACGTTTCTTTTACTGCCAAACAGGGTCAAATATTTGGTTTGTTGGGACCCAATGGAGCAGGAAAATCAACCACAATAAATTGCATCAGTGGATTGGTTAATGCCACAAGTGGTTCTTTATCAATTAATAATTTCAATATCGCCTCAGAAGCGGTAAAAGCAAAAAAATCTCTGGGGATTGTGCCACAAGAGTTGGCGCTTTATGATGACTTGTCGGCACATGAAAATTTGGTATTTTGGGGTTCTGCCTACGGCTTGTCAGGAAAAGTACTAGAAAACCGTATCCAAGAAGTGTTGGTTGATGTGGGATTAGAATCACGCCAAAAAGAACCAGTCAAACAATTTAGTGGTGGCATGAAAAGGCGGCTTAATTTTGCCTGTGCAATCTTACACAAACCTTCAGCCTTGTTATTGGATGAACCTACTGTTGGTGTCGATCCGCAATCACGCGAGCATTTGTTGCAAGCAACGATAAAGCTCAAAGAATCAGGAACATCAGTTATTTACACGACACATTATATGGAAGAAGCCGAAAGGTTGTGTGACGAGTTACTTATCATGGATAAAGGGCAAGTGATTGCTGCTGGGACTGTTGAGGCCTTACGCCAGCAGATGGGAGAGCGCGACTTGATTACCTTAAAAGGGCGTTACGATGAAAAGGCGAATCAACAAATTCTTGAAGCTATTGGGGCACAAGTGCTGGAGTTTTCACATCAAGAAGTGCGTATTTTGATTCCTGAAGCATCAAAATGCTTAACAAAAGTATTAGAGGCAGTTGCAAAATTAGGAAAAGTACATCAGGTCAATATTCAGCAAGCCAATTTGGAGAGCTTGTTTATCAAACTCACAGGAAGAGCATTGCGAGATGCATCATGATTAATACATTAACGCAAACTGTTTTTAAAGGCACTTTGTCCAAGTTGCTGAGAGAAAAATGGCAATTAGCCATGTGGCTTGCTATTCCTATGATGATGGCAGCTCTTTTTTCTTTGATGTCGGGATCAGATGGCAACGCTAAACCAAGTGGTGTTTTGTTGATAACCGACAATGATGATAGTTTTTTATCACAGATGTTTGTTCGCACCTTTAGTCAGGGACCTCTTGCCGATATGTTTATCCTTAAGACTGTGAAGAAAGATGAAGGGCAAACTATTATGGCAGCAGGGGATGCCAGTGTGTGGTTAACAATAGAAAAGGACTTCACCCAAAACTTTATTGATAATAAACCCACAACACTAAAACTAATTAAAAATCCCAGTCAAAACATATTGCCCAAAATTGCAGAAACCATGGTCACAACTTTAGCGGATAGTGGGCACTATATTCAATTACTGTTTTCAAAAGAGTTGCAACAGTTCAACAATTTAATAACAGGTAAAGATATATCGGATACGCAAATGGCAGTGATGAGTGTACAAATAAAACACACGATAGATTTATTAGAGAAACAACTTTTTCCGCCACAAATTCAGGCAAAGAAAAAGGGTAAACCAGAAGAAAACAAAAAAACAGAATCAAAACATTCATTTATGTTTATTATGTTTCCGGGCATTCTTTTTATGTCTTTATTATTTTCTGCTCAAGGCATGGCGCAAGATTTTTGGAAAGACAAGTCCCAAGGGATATTGTCACGCTTACTTTCTTCTCCTGTCGGCCTTAAACATTATTTCACAGGCAAGCTGTTATCAGCAACAATGGTATTCATCCTTATTGCTATATTAATGGCATCTCTTGGCGTGTGGATGTTTAATATTAATAGCCAAAAACTACTTATTATTGTTCCTTGGGTAGTCCTTTCTGGAGTTGCTATTTGGAGTTTTTTGTTATTTGTGACATTAAAGTTACCGACAAAGAAATCAGCTAATTTAGTGACCGAAGGCATGGTCTTTCCATTAATGATGTTAGGAGGTAGTTTCTTTCCATTTGACTCCATGCCCAAATGGATGGTTGTTATTGGTGAAAAATTACCTAATGGTTATTTATTACAGAGCTTTAATTCGTGGTTTATCAAGGGCAACAGTCTCTCAATATTAATGACACCAACCCTTATTGCACTGGGCTTTATTGTTGTTTTCTTTATCGTCAACAAAAAGACAGTCATGCAATTTGCGAGGAGTAAATAATGTTAAAAAATAGTTTCTTCATTGCAAAAAAAGACTTTAGTTATTCACTAAAAGATAAGTCATTATTGGTGTGGATGTTTATAATGCCATTGGTGTTTTTTGGGTTTATTGGTTCAACCACTGGTGGGCTAGGTGGTTATACAGGATCGACAAATATTGCCGTTTGGGAAAGTGATGAAAACATGACGCAAACCAACTCACTGGCAAAACAACTTATTCGCAACTTAGAAAGTGAAAATTACAACATAAAAATCTTTAATAAAGTCACAGACACACAAGAAATAAAGCACCATTTCAAAGATTACACCAGGCAATTGTGGTTGCCTAGTGATATGCAAGAAAATTTAGAATTGGGAGAAAAGATAGAAATAGAATATTTATCTACAGCCAGTGGATTGGGGCAAGATAAAGATAAGTTTGCTATAGAAAAAGCCATATATAAAACATTAGGGGATGTATTGGTCTTTAAAAAACTCCATGGTGATACTAAAAATATAAGTTTTGATGATATTAATGAACAAACAAAAAACATTGCTGTTGATATAAGTTCGGCAGGAGAAAAAAGAGTCATCCCATCAGGATTTAATCAAGCGGTTCCAGGTATATTGGTGATGTTTATCATGATGATTGCCTTAAGCGCTGGCAGTGTATCTTTATTTTTAGAGCGCCAGTCGGGTGTACTAAAACGATTAGCATCAACACCTTTAACGCGCAGTGAAATTGTCTTGGGTAAGTGGTTGGGCAAATGGTTTATAACACTTTTACAATTAGCTTATGGCATGTTGACTGGTTGGCTAATCTTCAAAATTCATTGGGGGAATCATCTGATTGCCATTGTGGTTGTATTGGCAATTTGGGCGGCATTTAATGCGGCATTAGCTGTTCTGCTTGGGAGTTTTGCGCAATCTGAAGGGCAGGTCAGTCTTATTGCCACGGTTTTTTCTTTGTTACTTGCCGCACTTGGCGGGTGTTGGTGGCCGATAGAAATAACACCGCAGTGGATGCAAACTTTAGCGAATTTTTTACCTACAGGTTGGATAATGGATGTCTTGCATCAATTGATGTATTTTGGAGGAAATTTAGCTGAAATATCATGGCAAATAACAGCTATAATTGTTATTTCGCTTGTATCTTTGTCAATTGCTTTCAAACGTTTTAAGTTTTTCTAATGGGTGTTTTTTAAAAATTTAATTTTCATGATATACTAAAAGCAATTCATTCAAAGAGTAGTAAAAATGCGTTGGAAAGGGCAAAGAAGAAGCAGTAATGTTGAAGACAGGAGAGGACGCGGTGGTCGAGTGGTACGCGGAGGCGCAAAATTAAGTGGAGGCATGATTGTAGCAGCTATTGCCTATGCCGTTATTACAGGTAAAAACCCAATGGCTTTATTGCAGACAATGAGCGGTAATCAACAGCAAGCGGGTAATGTGCAAAACTCAGCACCAGCACCACAACGCTCCGCAGCAGAGAAAGAGCTTTATGATTTTGCTGGAACAGTCCTTGCTTCAACAGAAGATGCATGGAATGCAGAATTTAAACGTAGAGGCTCTCAATACCCAGCTCCTAAAATGGTTGTTTTCGAAGGCAATGTCAGATCTGCATGTGGCACAAACAATGAACAAACAGGTCCTTTTTATTGTCCAGGGGATCAAAAAATGTATTTATCTTTAAGTTTTTTTAACCAATTAAAACGCATGGGCGCTCCAGGTGATTTTGCCCAAGCTTATGTGATTGCTCATGAAGTAGGGCATCACATCCAAAATATCACAGGAACAGAAAAGAAAATGCGCGATATGCAACGCCGTGACCCACGCAATAAAAACCAGTATTCAGTGTTGCTAGAATTACAAGCCGATTGCTATGCAGGTGTTTGGGCAGCATTATCACAGCAACAAAAAAACTGGTTAGATTCTGGCGATGTTGAAGAAGGTTTGCAAGCGGCAGCATCTATCGGCGATGATACCTTGCAACGAAATGCCGGACGAAGAGTTGATGTAGAATCATTCACTCATGGATCATCTGATCAACGCATAAAATGGTTGCGTAAAGGCATGAGTACTGGTGATATTGGTCAGTGTGATACGTTTAGCCGATAATAATCTCTCATCAATTATCTAGTAGTGGAGTCCCTTGTGGGCTCCTTTTCTAACCAATCTAAAAAGTCTTAGCAAGCAAGGCTCCCACAAGGGAAGCCACTACTATGGGTCTGTTTTACAAAATCCCTAGTTTAGCAAAAGCGGATGCTCCAGCATATTTTGCATTGGCACCCAGTTGGTCTTCGATACGCAATAACTGGTTATATTTAGCTATTCTATCCGAACGGCACAAAGAACCCGTTTTAATTTGTGTAGCACTGGTAGCTACCACTAAATCAGCAATTGTTGTATCTTCAGTTTCACCTGAACGATGCGAAATAACAGCAGTATAATTGGCTTTGTCAGCCATATCGATGGCTTTTAGGGTTTCAGTTAATGTGCCGATTTGATTGAGTTTAATCAATATAGAATTAGCAATGCCTTTTTCGATGCCTTCGGCGAATATCTCTGGATTGGTGACAAATAAATCATCGCCAACGATTTGGATTTTATTGGCTAGTTGTTCGGTGTGGTATTTCCAACCCGTCCAATCGGCTTCATCCAAACCATCTTCAATTGAAAGAATAGGATACTGGTTAACCCAATTAGCTAAAAAGTCAGTAAATCCATTGGAGTCGAACTTTTTGCCTTCACCGGCTAAATTGTAAATGCCGTTTTCACAAAATTCCGAAGCCGCACAATCAAGTCCTAAATGCACGTCTTTTCCAGGATTGTAGCCTGCTTTTTCAATGGCATGCATAATGGTTTCTACCGCTTCAACATTGGAGCGTAAATTGGGTGCAAAACCGCCTTCATCACCCACTGCTGTATTTAAGCCTTTGCCTTTAAGCACAGATTTTAAACTATGAAAAACCTCCGTTCCACAACGCAGCGCTTCACTAAAGCTGTTGAATCCGACTGGTAGTATCATGAATTCTTGAATATCAACATTATTATCGGCATGTTCACCACCATTGATAATATTCATCATCGGTAAGGGCAAGACAAGCTCATCAACCGTAGCAATGCTTTTGTACAAAGGCTCGTGTTTTTCAGCTGCAAATGCTTTAGCACTGGCAAGAGAAACACCCAAAATAGCATTAGCACCTAAGTTGGCTTTGTTGTGTGTTCCATCCAAATCAATCATCAAATTATCAATAGCTGTTTGATCGCTGGCATCTTTGCCAATTAAAGCAGAGGCAATAGTGGTATTAACATTATTAACCGCTTTAGTTACGCCTTTGCCAAGATAACGCGATTTATCACCATCGCGTAATTCAATCGCTTCGCGTGCACCAGTGGAAGCACCCGATGGCACGATAGCGTGTCCAAATGCACCAGATTCAAGTGTCACTTCGGCTTCTAAAGTAGGGTTTCCGCGTGAGTCAAGAACTTCACGAGCGTGTATTTTTTTGATAGTTGACATTTTATTGGTTTCTAGCTCTTAAGGTTGAGTATATGGCTTGTGTAATAAAGTATGGAAGTTTATCACTTCATAGCAGTGATTTAAAGTTGTAAGTACTTCATCTTTCATAAAGTTTAATTAGAAAACGACCCAATTGTGGATCAGTTCGTTCAAGAGGTATGTTATCTTTATGAAACCACTTAACACGAGTGAATTCTGATTGATCAAAAGAAAGGTTCATCTTTTGATTGCCTTTCAAAACATACCATAAACACACATCGGTATGACCTGCTGTTTTACCAACAGTTACTGTGCTGGTGATAAATAGTGGATTTTCGTGTAGAAACTCACCATCAATGGCAAGTTCTTCGTGCGCTTCTCGCAATGCGGTATCGCGGGGATGTTCACCAGGTTCAACATGTCCACCCGTTGGCAACCACAATTGTGCATTAATATGGTCAACAAGCAAAATAAAGTCACCATCGACAAGTACAAAATAAGACACCAAATGCTTGTCAGGAGTGCCAGGCTTTTCTAATCTGCAAAGCTCGACACCAGAGTCTATCCAAGCCAAAACATCGGTGATTGCTTTACTTTCAAGAGAATCCAAAGGAGTGATGGACTGTACTTCATGCTTAATTTGTTCTTTCATTCAGGTGTGGTTCCAGTTTATTTAATAGTTGAATAAATTATTATTTAATACCCTAATCCCGATATAGAAAAGTCAAAACAAGCTAGAAGCCTTGGTGTATAATGGTTTTACGACAAATCAAATACCACCCAAAGGGTGAAACCAAGGCTTATGAACATATTACCACACAACCTATCAACAACGCATGAACTTTTAACATCCAGAGGCGGATTGCTTGCAATCGCCACCTTAATGCAGAAACTAAAACTTACAAACCTAATCGACAAACATTTTGCATTGCCTAAAAGTAACCGAGGTTTCAAGCCATCAGTATTTATCAACTCATTGGTACTAATGCAACACGAAGGCGGCATACGTTTAGATGACTTGAAGTACCTCAAAAAAGATGAAACCCTAACAAAATTACTGGGTTTGAAAAATATCCCAACGCCAGGTACTGTTGGTGATTGGTTACGTAGAATGGGAATAACAGGAGTCAATGCCATTTCCTTAATCAACAAGGAGTTATGCCGTATAGCACTTAAAGACAGCAAAGAAATCACCCTGAATATAGATGCATCGGAAATCATAATCAATAAAAAGGAAGCAAAAAAGACCTATAAATTAGAGCCATAATGAGTAAATCATTAAAAAGCTATATTAACACATTAGATGAAACCCAGTGGGTATTATCCAAAGTACCTAGGATTTGGTAAATGTTGTCATTAATTCATGTATTTTGAAGTATCGATACTATTTTCGATATAAAGAAACTAATGCATTGAGAATAAGCCAGTTAAAATTGTCAGGTTTTAACTGCCAGAATAATTTTATTCGTCAAATCAAGATTTAGTGGGAAATTAGTTTCTATATCGGGATTTGGGTATTAATTAATTGTTTGGTATATTTCCATGTAAAGCCTTAATTATTGATTATAGTCAAGATAATAGGGCTTGATATTATGAAATCTATTATTATTAATATGGAGGTATATGCATAACTAAAAACGGTGGGAATGTGCATCTCCATCCCATTCGCCCATAGTTATGCATATATCTCTATAGTGTAATTTAATACAATTGGAGAAACGAATATGAATGAATTAATAAAAAAGCAAGATTACCATACCTATTTTGATGATATAAGTAAGTTTTTTGAAGACGACTTGGTTGAGATAGAAGTCATTGGTTTAAAATTGGGCGATCAAGTTGAAGCTGATTATATTGCTTTAAAAGGCATTACATATGAAAAAAAAGCGGACGAACTATATTTGTATTTAGACGATGGTTTAGAGCATGTTATTAGAAACCCCGTTGAGGTTTACGTTGATGAAGGCGAGTTTGGATTAAATGAAATTGTAATTAAATGTGCGCATGGTCATTTGCATTTAGTGAAATTTAAACATGCTATAGCAGTTAAAAAGTGATTTAAGAAAAGCTTGTACAGGTCTTGAAACGTGTAAAAAGGTTTTTAGACATATCGTTTTGCATAAAAAAACTTGCTAGTAGTTCGTTATTAGTGAGTTTTTTTCTTTAGTTGGTGTCTTTTCCATCCTTTTACCATTATCCTAGAATTAAAGAATTTTCTTAAAGTGTTTTGTTTGTCGGAGGCTCTTTAAGGAAATTGGTTTTCTGTAATTTCAATATAAAGAAATGATTAAAATAGTGCTATCGCTTGAAAAATTATTGATTTAGTATTATAGTGAGTGAATGTTCACTAACAATAAATAAGTAATAATTGTAGATAAGACTTTATTCTATAGAGTAAAACCATGAGGTTTTTAACATGAAGATAAATAAATCAAGCAACATAGAAAGCTCAGCTCATCTTACTCCGCATCAAGTTGAGCAGCTACAAGATGAAATTTTACAAAACCAATCGTATCAGTTGGCTTATGAGGATAAGGATTTTTTGTCCAGTGATGATTTGCGACCTGTGCGTTTACAGTTGGAATTGCTTAAACCTGAACAGGCTTTGCGTGATAAAAATATTAACTCAACCATTGTGATTTTTGGTAGTGCTCGAATTTTGAGTCCAGATGATGCACAAGAACAGTGTCAACAAGTGCAACAAAAAGTTAAAGATAATCCTAGTGATACTCAAGCACAAATAGCTTTAATAAAAGCACAACGACAAGTCAAACAATCCAAGTATTATCAAGAAGCACAGAAACTGGCAAGAATTGTTTCTTTGCAGTTTCAGCAACAAAACCGCAAAGACTTTGTGGTGGTTACTGGTGGTGGCCCTGGTATTATGGAAGCGGCAAATCGTGGTGCTTTTGATGTCAAACAGCACAGCGTTGGTTTTAATATAACTTTAGAACACGAACAAGCACCCAATCCGTATATCAACCCCGATTTGTGTTTTCAGTTTCAGTACTTTGCCTTGCGAAAAATGCACTTCTTACTGCGAGCAAAAGCCTTGGTTGCTTTCCCTGGTGGTTTTGGCACGCTGGATGAAGTATTTGAGGTGTTAACATTGGTTCAAACTAAAAAAATGGAACGATTGCCAATTATATTGCTAGGTAAAGAATACTGGCAACAGGTAATTAATTTTGAATACTTACAACAAGAGGGCTTTATTCATGTTGATGATTTAGCTTTATTTCACTTGATTGATACCGCCGAACAAGCCGTGGAGGTCATGGTCGATTTTTATCATGGTCAACCACCTAAATAGCCCTTAAATGAGGAAAATAAAATGAACAAAAAACCCATAATTTTAATAATCGTTCTTGCTGCACTGGCAGCAGGTGGCTATTATTTTTTCATCAACAAGCAAGAACAAGATACATCAACGCTTAATCTCTATGGCAATGTAGATATTCGTGAGGTGCAATTGGCATTTAATGGCAGCGAACACATCAGTCAACTCTTAGTTGAAGAGGGTGAGACGGTTAAAAAAGGTCAGTTACTGGCAGTTTTGCACAGTGAAATCTTGCAAGCCCAATTAGCAGAGGCTCAAGCTCAAGTGGTGGCGCAACAGCAATTGTTGGCAAAATTAAAAGCAGGCAGTCGCATCGAAGAGGTGGACAAGGTTAAAGCCGAACTTAATGCTGCTAGAGCAAAAGCCAAGGCAGCCAGCAGCAGTTACAGCCGCTTGCGTTCGTTGTTGAAGAAAAAAGTGGTCACAGCCGATCAAGTTGACCAAGCCAAAGCCTTAAAAGATGCTGCCAATGCCGAAGTTGAAGCGATTAAACAGGCGTTGAATTTATTAGAAGCAGGCACACGAAAAGAAGACATTGCCAGTGCTGAAGCTGTTTTATTGGCGCGTATTGCTGGAGTTGATTTGATTCAACAACGCCTTAATGATGCCAAATTAATTGCACCCTCTGATGGTATTATTCGTAATAGAATTTTGGAAGTCGGGAGCATGGTGTTTCCACAAACACCGGTGATGACTTTAGCATTTGTCGATCCGATTTGGGTGAGAACCTATTTGCCTGAAACTGCTTTAGGGAGAGTTACTATTGGCAGTCGAGCCAAGATATACACCGATTCTTATCCCAATAAAGCTTATGAAGGTTGGGTGGGTTATATTTCACCGACCTCAGAGTTTACTCCAAAAAATATTCAAACCGAAGAATTACGCACCCGTTTGGTTTATTCCATGCGCGTTTTTGCCTGTAATCCAAACAATGAATTGCGTTTAGGAATGCCTGCAACTGTGGTGATTGATACCACAAAAACCACCAATGACGAACCAATAACCGCAGCTGAAATGTGTAAAAAATAATGTCAAAAGTCATCCTCACCTTATCGCAAGTCAACAAAACTTTTGATAGTCAAGATTATCAAGTCAAAGCCATTGATGACATGAGTTTTGCCGTGAAAACGGGTAAAGTCACGGGTTTGATAGGACCCGATGGTGCGGGTAAAACCACCTTGATGCGTTTGGCTTGCGGGATTTTGACCCCTGATTCTGGTGATTTTGAAGTCATGGGCATTGATGTCACTAAGGAACCTTTGCAAGTGCAATCGCAAATTGGTTACATGCCTCAGAGATTTGGCTTATACGAAGACTTAACCGTACAGGAAAACTTGGACTTGTATGCTGATTTACAGAATGTCGCCAAAGACAAACGCCAAGCCCGCTACGACGAATTGATGCACATGACAGGCATGAGTCCTTTTACTGGACGATTGGCAGGAAAATTATCGGGTGGCATGAAGCAAAAACTGGGATTGGCGTGTACGCTGATTCGTTCACCAAAACTCTTGTTATTGGATGAACCAACCGTTGGTGTTGATCCTGTTTCTCGACGTGAACTGTGGGAAATTGTCTATCGGCAAGTACAAGAACAGGGCATGAGCGTATTATTAAGTACCGCTTATTTGGATGAAGCCGAACGTTGTGATGAAGTGGTTTTGTTACACGAAGGCAAACTCATTATGCAGGGTGACCCCAAAGAATTTAGCCAAACGGTCAATGGGCGTGTCTTTCAAGTCACGGTTGAAAACAGCAAACACCGTTCTTTGCAACAAAAGCTTAGCCAAAACCCCGCTGTTTTAGATGCCTTAATTGAAGGCGAGGGTGTTCGTTTGGTTATGACTGAACAAAGCGAACCTAAGGCAGAAGTTTTATTGCCCGAGATGGTTAAAGCCAATAGAAAAATAAACATCACAGCTGTAGCCCCGCGTTTTGAAGATGCTTTTATTGCCCGTTTAAAAAATAAAGAAAACAGTAAAGAACACAGTATTGCGAAAATCCAAGTCAGTGGCTCAGCCGATGATGAGGTCATTCGGGTAGAGGATTTAACCCGAAAATTTGGTGATTTTACCGCCGTTAATAAAATAAATTTTCACGTGAAACGCGGTGAAATATTTGGCTTACTGGGAGCCAATGGCGCAGGCAAATCCACCGCTTTTCGAATGTTGTGCGGTTTATTGCCAGTCAGTAGCGGCAAGGTGGCTGTTGCTGGTATGGATTTACGTGTGGCAACGGCAAGTGCGCGACGGAAAATTGGCTACATGGCACAGAAATTCTCGCTTTATACCGACTTATCGGTGAAACAAAACTTGAAATTCTTTTCCAGTGCTTATGGTTTACGAAAAAAAGCCCAGCAAGATCGGATTGATTGGGCATTAGAAACTTTTGAATTACAAGAATACCAAGACACCAATGCAGGCAATTTGCCTTTGGGTTATAAACAACGCTTATCGTTTGCCGCAGCCTTGATGCACGAACCTGAAATTTTGTTTTTGGATGAACCTACCTCTGGGGTTGATCCTTTGGCTAGGCGTGAATTTTGGCAGAGAACCAATGCTTTGGCAGAAATGGGCGTGACTATTTTGGTGACAACGCATTTTATGGATGAAGCCAATTATTGTGACCGTTTGGTGATCATGTCAAAAGGTAAAATATTGGCATCAGGAACACCATTAGACATGAAAAATCTGGCTCGAACCGAATCACAGCCTGATCCATCCATGGAAGATGCTTTTATTTACCTCATTCAAGAAAAGGAGCAGCCTGATGGCAGAGAATAAAACTTCCGCTCGAAATATGCGCTTAATGGGTATGCTACGCAAAGAAATGTGGCAAATCATTCGTGATCCTTCTAGTATCGCCATCGCTTTTGTTATGCCAGTGGTTTTGTTGTTTATGTTTGGTTATGGTGTATCGCTGGATGCCAAAGATATTCCAGTGGGAATCGCCGTTGAACAGGCCGATATTGTTACCCAATCATTGAGCGATTCTTTTGAACAATCCGAATTTTTCAAGCCATCGTATTACCACTCTATTCAACAAGCCCAACAAGCCTTAGAGGAAAGAAAAATTGATGGTATCGTCTGGCTACGCAGTAATTTTTCACAAAACTTACAAGCAGGAAAACAAGCTCCAATTGAAATTATTATCAACGGAGTCGATTCCAATCAAGCCAATATCACCATGGGATACATTCAAGGGGTGTGGCAATCGTGGTTGATTCAGTTTTCAAGTTCTCGTGGTATCGCCTTAAATTTACCCGTTAATTTAGAACAGCGTGTGTGGTTTAATTCGGCATTAAACAGCCGGTTGTTTTTGGTGCCAGGAGTAATTGCGGTAATTATGACCATGATTGGTTCTTTGCTCACTGCTATGGTTGTGGCGCGAGAGTGGGAACGTGGCACCATGGAAGCCTTAATGGTGACACCATTATCCATGAAAGAAATGTTGGCAGGTAAGTTAATCCCTTATTTTATATTGGGTATGGGCAGTATGTTTATTAGCGTTGCCTTGGCGGTTTGGTGGTTTGGTGTTCCTTTGCGTGGCTCGTTTTGGGTGATGGTTTTGGTTTCGTCCCTTTTTATGATGGTGTCTTTGCTTATTGGTCTATTGATTTCAATCATTTCAAAAAACCAATTTGTCGCAGGACAAACCGCTATTGCCGCTTCATTTTTACCAGCCTTTTTATTATCGGGATTCTTATTTGACATTAATTCCATGCCCACAATTATTCAAGGCATCACTTATTTGATTCCTGCCCGCTATTTTGTCGCACAACTGCAAACCTTGTTTTTAGCAGGCAATGTTTGGCCAGTCATTCTTAGCAATGCTTTTGCTTTGATGGTAATGTTAGTGGTTTTGGCCTACTGGGTTTCCAGTAAATCACGTAAAACTTTGGAGTGATGCAGATGAATAATCAGTACTTTTCACAAATTTTTGCTTTGGCTTTAAAAGAGTTTTTGGCGTTGTTTCGGGACAAACGCAGTCGTTTGATTTTGGTTTTTCCACCACTTTTGCAAATATTGATTTTTGGCTTTGCTGCAACCTATGATTTGGACAATGTACCTATTGCTATTTACAACCAAGACCAAGGTCTGGTTTCGCGTGAATTTATAAGCCAATTCGAAGGCTCAGAAACTTTTGAAGTTATAGAATACATCAAAAAAGACAGAGACATTGCACCTTTAATTGATAACAAAGACGTGCTGTTGGTGTTAAATATCGAACCTCAATTTTCTGATAAATTACAACAAGGAAAGAGTGCCAAAGTGCAAGTTATTTTGGATGGTAGAAACTCCAATACCGCCATGACAGCGATGAATTATATTGCCAGTATGAATCTGGATTTTAACCAAAAATGGAGTGCCCAACATGGCGCAACAGGACCCAAAGTGGCTTTGGAGGTACGCAATTGGTATAACGAAAACTTGCAATCACGCTGGTTTATTTTGCCCGGGATTTTAGGCTCACTTATTTTGGTGGTGATTTTGTTGGTTACCGCCTTATCGGTTGCCCGTGAGCGTGAGGCAGGTACTTTTGATCAATTATTGGTCACGCCGATGAACCCTACCCAAATCTTAATTGGCAAAGCCATTCCTGGTATTGTTATCGGCTTGCTTGAATCTACCTTGATCTTAATTATCATTGTTAAACTATTCCAAATACCGATTCAAGGTGATATTGCCGCTTTGTATCTTGGCTTGTTTTTATTTCTTATTGCTGCTACTGGTATTGGCTTGGTGATTTCTGCAATTTCCTTAACCCAACAACAGGCAGTCTTGGGAGCGTTTTTGTTTATCGTACCAGCTGTTGTGCTTTCGGGCTTTACTACACCCATAGCCAACATGCCCGATAGTGTGCAATTATTAACCTATATAAACCCTTTGCGTTATTTCTTGATTATATTACGTGGTGTGTTTTTAGAGGGTAATGGCTTTACCTTGTTGTTTTCACAATTTTGGCCAATGGCTATTATTGGTGTGGTGTGTTTGGTTTTTGCGGGTTGGTTGTTTCGACATCGAATGTATTAGGAGAGAGTTATGAAATTAATATCAATTATTTTTTTAGTTATGTCATTATCGACCCAGGCACAAATTGAATTACACGATTCTGATCAATCAGGTTATTGGAGTGTGCAGATCGAAAACGATGTGTTTGGCACCAGTACTGACCGGTTTTATACCAACGGTGTGCAACTCAACTATATTCAACGCGATAAAACCATCACTTGGTTGGAAAAATTGGTAGACAAACTGCCTTTATTTGTACGCACCGATAGCAAAGGGCGTGGTTATGCTTTCGGACAAAAAATGTTTACTCCTGAAGATACCCAAACCACTGAACTAATAGAAAATGATCGTCCCTATGCAGGCTGGTTATATGGCAGTGCATCAGTGGCATCCTTGATGAAAAATACTGCTGATTACCGCAAAATAAATGCAGTTGAATTTACTTTGGGCATTGTCGGCCCTTCATCACTTGGTGAACAAGCTCAAAATGGTTTTCATGATTTGATTGGTGTTCCACATGCCAATGGTTGGGATAATCAATTGGGAGATGAATTGGGGCTGGTGGTGACTTATGTGCGAAAGAGTGAGCATTTTAGATACTTGAAAAGTGGTCTTGAGTATTCATGGTCACCTCATAAGGTTTTGGCTTTGGGGAATGTTTATACTTATGCGGGTGGAGGCATGATGGTGCGATTTGGTAAAAACCTACGCAACGATATTGGACCGCCCAATATCAGCCCTGGCTTTCCTGGCAATGCTTTTTTTAATCCCACCAAAGAAGGCAGCAGTTGGTATCTATTTGCAGGTGTTGAAGGGCGTGCAATGGCACGTAATATTTTTCTTGATGGCAATACATTCAAAGACAGTCACAGTGTTGATAAAAAAACAATGGTATTTGATTTGCAATATGGTATTGCTTATCAACGTGGTAAAGTACGGATAAGCTACAGTCAAGTACTTCGTAGCAAAGAATTTTATGGGCAAATAGATGATAGTTTATTTGGTGCGGTTAATATTTCTTATGACTTGGATTGAGGAAGTGAATTAATAATTAAGTGGTGCCACTATCGGTGGGCCGTACCCACCGATAGTGTTATTTGTATCAGTTATTGTTAATCCTCACTATTAGGAAAGGTCTTTTTATCCTCAGCTGTTGCTGTTTCGTTGCATTCGCCTTTGATGGTGACATGTCCTCGTTCAAAGAAGCTATCTAATTCCATATAACCTTCACGGCAATATCCTGTTTCGACTAGCTTAAGGTTGAGCTTTTTATTGGCTTTTTCTTCCATCTTGGCTTTCATTTTACTCATGTCGGGCTTTTTACCACCTTTCATGCCACCATGCATACCGCCACCTTTACCCATACCTTTGCCCATTTGACCTTGATTTGGCATTTTTTTTATGAGACTATAATTGAAGACTTTGCTGCCATCAGGTTTAATATGAGTGACAAAAACCTCAGAGGGCTTGCCACCATGTCTTTTGGGCGAGTTTGAACTACAAGCAGTTATGCTTAATGTAGCAATTGTTAGACTTATAATAAGTTTATTATTCATGTGTTTTTACCTTTTTTAAAGACGAGTATCTCCCAGCCACATTAGATAAGTGGTTTAAAAGTATCTCTATTGATTAAAGTGAGCTACAAAGTCTTTAACTAAACTGGACGATGTAGCTCTGGGGAGAACCTAATTACTTACATAATTGGTTGTATTTCATGCGAATCATGGCATCATGATTACCACCTCGACCCATACCTTGACCATTTCCTTGAGGTTGAGAGCCACTAGAGTTTTTTAAATCATTAGCCCAATGGGTGCAAGGAGCCTCAAAAGTTTCTTCATACAAATAAGCACCAATTTGGGCTAGCATTTCATCAGGTAAAGGCATCGCTGGCATTAATCCAAACTTTTTAACAGGGCGTTTCATTAAAGCCTTTTCTTGGGTTGGATTTTTTGCCCAGTCGCTAACGGCTGTGATGAAGCTTTGTTTGTCCGCATAATTGCGTTTATATCTATTTTGTACTCCATAAAAAGGTGGAGCAAGTGACGGTGTTAACTCTGCATTATGGCAAGCTAAACAAGCATTAATTGCTGTTTTGCCTTTTTCGGCCTCTAGCGTTAATGCCATTGAGTTAAACGCTAATATCAATGTTATTAGGGTTAGGTTTTTCATGCGTTTCTCCTTATTTGAAAGGTTCTGGTTTTGGGGTTTCTGCAACTGACGGTGGTAATTGCGGTAAATCAAATGACGGTGCGTCTCCTGTAAGAGTTTTTAAGAAGGCTACAATCATATTGCTTTCATCGGTTGTAAATTTACGCCCCAATTGAATTTCTCCCATGATATTAACCGCTTCATTTAGTGAAGTAGTTGAGCCATCATGAAAGTATGGATAGGTTAGTTCAATATTTCTTAGCGTTGGTACTTTAAACATAAACTTATCGCTGTCTTTTTGAGTCACTCCAGCAAGTCCTATGGCTTTATTACTAGTTTGGAATTTCTTTATTACACCCATTTTTTGATAAGATGAACCACCTACAGCTGCACCATTGTGACAACCGACACAGCCGCTGTTTTTAAACAGTTCATAACCAGACAATTCTTTGGCAGAAATGGCATCTTTATCGCCAAGTAACCATTGGTCAAAAGGAGAATGAGGTGTAACCAAAGTTTTTTCAAATTCGGCAATAGCAGAGGTCATGCTATCGACATTAATTTGATTCTTACCAAAGACTAGTTTGAACTCTTGCACATAACCTGGTATTGATTTAATCACGCTGATTGCAAGCTCATGAGTTGATGCCATTTCACCAGGGTTAGCAATTGGACCACCTGCCTGTTCTTTTAAGTCTTTAGCACGACCATCCCAAAATTGAGCTATATTAAAACTGGAATTTAATACAGTAGGAGCATTAATTGGTCCTTGATTCCACTTATGCCCAATGGATGTTGGTAGATTGTCAGTGCCTCCCATACTTAAGTTATGGCAAGAGTTACAGGAAATAAAACCTGACTTTGAAAGCCGAGGATCAAAATAGAGTTTTTTTCCTAACTCCATTAGTGCCATATTAATATTTTCTGCTGGCTTAATTGGCTCAATGGGTTCTTGTGCATTAGATAATGCAGAAAGACCTAGCAGCCCAGTAATTAGTATTTTTTTAATAGTCATATTCTTCTCCAAATTTATATAACACTATACCTTATAAAGCATAGTGTTATATTTTACAAAATTTTTATCATCTACCACATTGTTCATTAGCAGAAGAAAGTATTTCTGCAACAACGGTTGCTATTTCTGAAATCTGTACTTGATAAGTTGTTCCTGTTAATTGCTCGTATGCTGGTACAAAAGAGCGCAAGTGATTTCTTGAACCGCATAACAATTTATCATAAGTTGCCAAAATATCAGCAGGCATAGTCTCATCATCCTCAAATGCCATCAAGTCCACTATGTCTGTCTCCTCAACCAAAGCGGCTGCAAGATAAGCATCACTTAGTGAAGTAGAACCCATATCAATTAATGCATCATACAAAGCTTGTAGATCAGAGTTGTTAAATGTTCCCTCAACTCCTGTTGATGAGTCAGGAACATTGTAGATATTCATTAGGTTTAACACGGAATCCATGTGCTGTTGTTCACTACTTGCGATGCTTGAAAATATATTTTGACCGTAGTCTCTGTTGAATTTCAAGTAAACATCACGTGCTAGTTTTTCTTCTTCACGCATAAAGGCAAGGCTTTGCTTAGCAACTGAATCTTGTGCTCCAGTATCTTCATGGCAGCTTAGTCCGTCAGTAAATGTCAAACGGGTTAGTTGTACAGAACCTGTTCCATAGTTGCTATCATTAGATGAGTATTGCATAGTGCCAATGTTGCAGTCGGTAAAATCAATGGTAACTGTACCCCAGTCGGTTCTAATGACATCAGACTCAACAAAATTAGTATCCCAACCTGCTCCAGATGTAATTTGCATAGGAATGGTTAATGTTTCTATGCCATAGTCAAAAGGCTGTGATCCAACCAACCACATTTGTTCTCCATTTAAGTACCCATACCACGTAACAACAAAGTTGGGCTGATCATTAACTCGGGCAATGTTAACAAAAATCCCTTGCCCTGAGGCACCTGCAATCCAAGCACCGCTGACACCGGGTTGTAGTTGGATATTAGCATTTGCTGAAAATGCCAATAATAAGCTCGTTAATAATACTGTTTGTATAACTGTTTTCATAATAATCACCTTAATATAAGTAAGTTCTAATTTAGTGTTTTCTAATATAACAAATGCCGTGTTAATAATTTGTTAGTTTCTCTATATTTATTTTTTATTTTGTAAGTGAATGTTCACTTACTTCTAATATACTCAATAAATTTGGTATTGCAAGGTAAAATATGAAAAAAACTTAATATATTAGTGTTTGCTAATGTATGGATCATATTTCGCCACAATCAATCAATGGTAGCACCCAATACTTGAGTTTGAATCGTCCTCCTAAATGACTAAAAGCCTCAAGTAAATCGCCAAGATCATTAGAATCATGAACAATATCCAAACGGTAGAAGTCTTTATACCCTTCTACCTGTTCTTTAATGTCATATTGTGCATGTTTTCGACTGAATCCATAGGCATTATACAAAGTGAATCCAGTAATATTTTCTAAGTTTAAAACCACATCAACGGCATCATCTTTGATGGATTTATTGATCATTATTGTTATGAGTTGTTGATTACACACGGCTTTTGCCCTCAAGTTTGTAGTAAAAGATAGGCAACAAATACAATGTTGCGATAGTTGAGGTAAATAAACCTCCGATAACCACAATCGCCAGTGGTTTTTGAATTTCAGCACCTGGTCCTGTGGCAACGACTAATGGCATTAAGCCAAACATGGCAGTGGTTGCAGTCATTAAAATAGGACGCAAACGATCACCTGCTGCATTTGATACTAATTTAAACAAGTCTTTGCTTTTGTATTTGACCGATTCGATGTGCGATAACATGACCACGCCATTTAGTACGGCAACACCCAACAAGGCAATAAAGCCGATAGAAGCAGGTACTGAAACATATTGTCCACTGACAAACAAGCCCAAGATGCCACCCATTAAGGCAAAAGGAATATTGGCGAGAATCAACCCTGCCTTGGCTAATGAGTTGAACGTTGAAAAGAGAATAATCACAATCAAAAATAAAACTAACGGAATAACGGTTAGCAGATTGTTTGTGGCTCTGATTTGATTTTCAAATTCACCACCATAGACCACATAATATCCACTGGGTAATTTCAACTCGGCATTGACATTTTGTTGTAGCTCTTCGACAAAGCCGACCATATCTCGTCCTGTTACATTGGTGGCAACAACGGCAAAACGTTCCGCATTTTCACGTTCGACAAGAGCAGGACCAACCTTTAAAGTAACATCAGCGATGTCTTTTAAACGTAAAGTTGTACCATCAGGCATGATAACCATCAATTTTTCTAACTCTTTGATAGATGAAATTTCTCCCGAATTAGATTTATTGGCAAACATAATTGGAGTTTTGATTTTGCCTTTAATTATTTCTGCCGCTTTAAAACCATCAACTTGAATATTTAAAAAATGCGACAACTCGGCAACACTCATGCCAAATTGACTAGCCAATTCAGGTTTTAATACAACATTGAGGTAATCTCCACCTTCGATTATGGTAGTTTGTACATCGACACTCCCTTGGGTTTTCTTAACAATCAATGAAATATCATGGGCAATTTCGGACAACTGTGTGATATCAGCACCAAAGACTTTGGCAGTAACCGCACCTGTAGAGCCTGTTAACATTTCGGATACTCGCATCTGAATTGGTTGGGTAAAGCCAAAGTTGATGCCAGGAAACTCAACTAAAATTTGACGAATCTTACCTTCAATTTCTGATTTTGTTGCCACTTCCCACGTGTCACGCGGTTGAAGTTCCATAAAAACATCGGTTTCATTGAGGCTCATGGGATCAAGGCCCAACTCATCAGAACCGACACGGGCAACGATTTGTTTAATCTCAGGAACATTCGCCAATAAAGCCTTTTCAATTTGTTTATCCAAATCAAGTGACTCTTTGAGTGAAATGGTTGGTGATTTTTCTAGTTGCACAATAATATCGCCTTCATCCAAAACAGGCATAAATGTTTTGCCTAAAAAGGTGTACAAAACACCACTGACGATTAAGACAATAACAAAAACAATCATGGTTAATGAAGGCGCTTTGAGTACCTTGTCCAGAGTGTTGGTGTAAGCCTGTTGTAATTTAACCAAATAACCCGGTGTATCTAAATTTTTGTTACTAATAAAAAAGGAAGCCAGTACTGGAATAACGGTTAATGAAATCACCAAGGCTGAACACATGGCAAAGACAATGGTTAAAGCCACTGGTGAAAATAATTTGCCTTCGAGTCCTGTTAGACTTAATAGTGGTACAAACACCATAATTACGATAACTGTTCCTGAAAAAACGGGAGCAGCAATGGCTTTGCTGGCACGGTACATCAGATGCATACGTGGTAAGTTTGTGTTTTTGCTGAGTTGGGAGATGATGTTTTCAACCACTACGACCGAAGAATCCACAATCATGCCAATGGCAATCACTAAGCCGCCTAAACTCATTAAATTAGCTGACAAGCCAAATTGATACATTAAAAAGAAGGTGATAATCACGGCAATGGGAATAGAGGTGGCAACCACCATTGAAGCACGGATATTGCCCAAAAATACTGCCAATAACACAATTACCAATATAATTGCCTGAATTAAGGCTGAGGTAATGGTGTCAACGGCAGTTTCGATTAGATTTTTGCGGTTATAGAAAATATTGAGATGCGTGCCTTCTGGTAAAGTTTTTTCAATTTGGTTGAGTTTTTCGACAACACCATCAACCACTTGAGCTGTGTTGGCATTTTTTAAAGCAACGACCAAAGCCTCGGTAGTTTCGTGCCCGTCTTTTGTTACGGCTCCATAGCGGACTAATGAGCTGTATGAAATTTCTCCAACATCTTTTAAGTGATACAGCTTGCCATTGTCGTTTTTCACCACCAAATTAGAAACATCATTGATGTTTTGAAAACGCCCTTGGGTTCGAATAATAAGAGATTCAGTGCCCACATTAATGCGTCCAACACTGCCATTAATATTAGCAGAATCCAAATGATTTTGTATATCATCAATGCTGATATTGGCATTGGACAATGCGATAGCATCGGGCGAAAACTGGATAGTTTTAGTTTCACCACCCAAGACATTAACATCGGCTACGCCTTCAACCGTTCGCAAAAGGGGGCGAATCTGCCAATCCAAAATATATTTACGCTCGGTAATTGAAAGCGATGGATTTTCAATGGTGAACATAAACATTTCGCTCAAAGGCGTGCTCATGGGAGCAAGCCCACCCTCAACATTAGCAGGCAGTTGATCCCAGATACTGAGCAAACGTTCATTCACTTGTTGTCTTGCCCAATAAATATCTGTACCTGCTTGAAAATCAAGCGTGATTGAAGTAATTGCGTATTTTGTGGTTGAACGCAAGATGTCTTTTTTTGGAATGCCTAAGAGTTCGGTTTCAACCAAAGTGGTGATTTGTGACTCAATTTCTTCAGCCGTCATCCCGGGTGCTTTGATTATGATATTGACCTGTGTGGTAGAAATATCGGGAAAAGCATCAATGGGAATATTCTTCCAAGCATTAATACCCAAAGTAATAAGTACCCCAAACACAACCAGTACAAAGACCCGTTGGGTGAGTGAAAAGCGAATGATTTTATCTAACATTATTCGCCCCCAAGTCCCATCAGAACACCTTGGACAGCAGCAACGGAAGTGGAAAGCACTTCTTTATTGTGTAGATCAGTTGCGGAATCAACAAAATAAACTTTGTCATTGGAGTCCATTATATCAACAGCGACAGGCTGTAAATTAAGTCCTTGTTTTAATAAAATATAAGTCGCTCTATCAATAGTGAAAACACTGGATTTAGGTACCCTAAAAGCACTGGTAGCTAAATGTGGAATGACTCGAATGGTTTGCCCAAAAGATAATTTGCATTGTCTAGAGATAGGCTTACTCCAGGCTTTTAGAAAATATCCTTCGGAAACTTGACTGACTTCATCAATTTCGATTTTACAGTTTTGGGTTTCGAAAGATTTAAGCTTTTTGGCATCATCCACACCGATGTATGCTTGAACACGCAAAGAATTTATCGGTAACACTTGCCCTAATTTTAACTCACCTGCACTGATGCTTTCTGAATCTGGATAGAAAAAATAACCATCAAGCGGGGATTTAATAATGATTTCATCTTCAGATTTAATCGAATGAATCAGCTCATTAAAGTGACGATAGTGACCGTATTCAATTTTATTTTCAAAATAGTTTTGTGAAATAGTGAGCCACTTGTCATTGCTGATGCTTTTTTGCTTGAATAGTTTTTTGTTTAAATCGTAACGGCTTTTGGCTAAATCATACAAAGCTTTTGCTGATTCGAATTGCTCCATAAAATGATGCACTTCGCTGCCTGATAAAGACATTACTGCTGTTCCTTGCTTGACTTGCTCACCATTTTTGACCAAAAACTCGTGGCGTTGTGGTTCAAAAGGCGCAACCAATTGAAAAGCTTCACCTGTTTTGTGTGTAACCAGTGCTTTGATTGGGCGTAATGCCAAAGAATCCACTTGCACGATGGATGAATATTTGAGGTTTAACTGACCTAAATCTTCTATTTTTAATGTTTCTTGTGCGTTAAGAGATAAACTTAATGCGGTTAATGCTGAAAAAAATATGTTTTGGAAGTTCATAGCGTTGCTCCGACCAGCTGGTTTTGCCTTGATTGGTTTTGGTTGATATAAAGTTGGTTCAGTTCGCCTTGGTGAATTGAAGCGATAAGTTCAATCATGCGTTGAAAAAATAAGCCTTGATTGAGTTCGTTATTTTTGCGCAGTTGTTCTAATTTATTAAAAATTTGTTTGGTTTTTTGTGCTTGTTGTTCAAGCAATCCTTGTTTCTTGCTCAGGAATTGATGTTCGCCACGCAGTTGAGAAAACTGAGTTTTAAAAGACCTCTCAAAAGTAATCAACTGGTTGGATAAGATGTTTTGCTGCTGTAACCAGCTAGAACTATCGGCTTGAGTTTTGTTTTTTGATAAGCCGATAGGCATTTCGATTCCCACACCATATTGTCTGTCATTCGCACCTATTGCTTTAATGTCTAAAGCTGTCAAAGAAACATTAATCGGATTGTTGGCTTTTCCAGTCAGTTGATACTGCAAGTCTGCTTGTTGCAGGGACACCTGCAACTGTTGAACCATCGGGTGTTTAGCAAAGATTAATTGTTCATCCTCAATACCATTCTCATAAAAATTGTCAGGTATTTCAGAAACACCAGTGATGTCATAAAATTGTGTGAGTCGCAGTTGTGCTTGTTGATTAAGTTCCAACATGAGTAGTTGTGCATCCAATAGTTGCTTTTCAACAAACAATAAATCTAAGTTTGAACCGCCTGATTGAACCAGTTGAGTTAATCGTGCTTTTTGTTTGTTAAGCCAATCCAGTTTACTTTGTTCAATTTCACCTTTCTTTTGAGCAATTTTGTATTGCCAAATGGTTTCACGAATAAGTCCTGATACAAACAGGGCTTTATTTTGTTTGGCAATAGAAACCAATGTTTGTGTTTGAGTAAATAATTGCTTATCCAAATTTTTACGTGCGCGAGATTTGAAAGGTAAGTTAAGACTTAATTCATATTCATCAGCACCTAACTTATTGTCACTTTGCAATAAAGAAAACCCCGTTGTTGGCAAACCAACTAACCAATTTGAAACCTCATTAATTTCTTGGGTTGAATCAAATTGACTGGCTTTAAGTCGATTTAAGCTTTCAGCTAACAATTGTTGCGAAGAAAAAGTTTCTCCAGCATTAACAAAAGAGCTCAAAACTAAACTAAATAGAATAACTTTTTTCATGAGACTATACTTTTTAAATAATTAGAGCGACTATATTAGTTGTTTCTAATATTCAAAGAATCAGGCAATTGTCTTATTTGGTAAATTAAACCAAAGTTTCCATAGGGCATTTGTACCAAAAGCAGTAAAATGAGGCAAAAATAATATAAAATTGGAAAATGAAAGATAAAATAGTTGCTGCCTGCCTATTGCTGATAATGGTACTTAATACATTAGATGTGATTACTGATATTTCTTTAAAAGTACCCTTGTGGCATATTATAGAAGAGGCCATGATAGTGATTTTTTCAGGGTCATTGGCTGGTTATTTAATCTGGGATACGCGTCGAACAACCAAAGAGTTAAATTCATTGTCCAGTTCTTTAAGTGAGGCAGAAGCCCATGTAAAAAAAATTACCAAACAATTTAAAGAAATTCGCCATCAGTATTCTGAAGTCATCCATCAGCAATTCAATGATTGGAGCTTATCACAAAGTGAGCAAGAGGTAGCTATGCTAATGTTAAAAGGCATGAATTTCCATGAAATCGCCACTATCAGAAATACCAAAGAAAAAACAGCTCGACAACAAGCTTCATCAATTTATGCCAAAAGTGGTTTACAAGGCAGGCATGAGTTATCAGCTTGGTTTATTGAGGATTTTTTAAGTAATGAAACAAACACTAATTGAGCCTAATTACTACTTGTAAACCTCCTAATTGTGATTTTTGGAATGTAATTTTACCATTGTATAGCTCAATGATATCCTTAACAATTGCAAGCCCCAAACCCGTTCCATCACTATGGCTGTCGACTCGTGTCCCTCTTTGAGTCAGAAAATCAAGTTGGTTTTTATCACAGCCTTCACCATCATCTTCAATACTGATTGTTATACCATCCTTTGAATTAACCTGACAAATAATTTGTGATTTTGACCATTTAAAGGCATTGTCCAAAAGGTTGCCAAATACTTCAAGCATGTCATTTCTATCAGCTTGTATTTCGCAGTTTGCATCAATGATTAGTTGCACATCACGGTGCTTTTGAGGGTAAACCCGTTTTAATACATCAACCAATAAAGAGATTTCTTCCTGTACTTTAAACACATGGCCATGAATACCTGCTCCCATCATTTTGGCTCTTTTGAGCTCACTTTCGCTTAATAGGTAAATTTTGTTCACTTGGGAGATTAGCTCTTTTTTAACTTTGGGCAAGGCCTTTAGCTGTTCGGACTCAGCAAGATTCACCAACAATGTTAACGGGTGTTTTAAGCTGTGGGCTAAGTTGCCTGTGGCTTTTCGCGACCGTTGCAATTGTTTGCTTAGTAGTTGCAGTAGATGATTAATTTCCTTGATTAATGGGTTGAGTTCTAACGGTGCTTGAGTGGAAAGTTGAGAAATCTTACCTTCAGCCAATTGTTGCAATTCAGTTTTAATTTGGGATAAGGGCAGTAAGGCGCGTTTTATCATTAACCTTTGTAAAAGCAATGACAGGAGTAATACTATAAGCGCGGTGATAGTAAAATAAAGGTTGAATTGACGAATGGCGATTAACAATTCGCTGCTGTCTTCAGCGACAGTGAGTGTGATTTTTTGACCAAATCGTTCAAACGCCATGCTTAACTGCACCAGTGGTTGTTTGTTGGGCCCGATAAAATCTTGAACCAATCGCTGCCCCGTTTCCAACGGTGTTTGGGTTAAGCTTTCGTCCCATAATGAATGAGAACGAAGCAATTGAGTTTTAGTTTTTATAATAAAATAATGCCCCGAAAAAATGCGTTGATAAATATGCCCAACTTGTAAATTTTTCAGGGCGATTTCAGCGTTGTTTTTTACTTCCAAGCTTGCTAAAACAGCCTCTGCATCGTGTTGCAAGCGGCTCACCATCATGTTCTTATTAATCGTGGTGATGTAATTGTTGGCAATCCACCACAAAACGACTACCAAAACGACAAGACTACCCGTCAAGCTAAAATTCAACTGGTTACGTAAGGATTTCATTGAGTATTTACCTTAAAAACATAACCCTGAAAACGTTTGGTTTGAATCATTTCTTGACCAATTTTATTCCGCAATCGCTTAACATAGACTTCTATCACATTGGCATCACGTTCGTTATCGCCTTCATAGACGTATTCGATGAGTCTGTTTTTGGATAAAACCACACCTGCATGGGTCATGAAATACCACAACAATCGGTATTCAATGTGGGTTAGGGCGTGAGTTTTATTATTTTTGTTTGTCACTTCTTGTTTGTTTTCATCCAGAAATAGTCCAGCTAATGAGATGCCAGTTGAAGCATTGCCAACACTGCGGCGAATTAAAGCTTCAACGCGTGCCAGCAATTCCTGTGCATGAAAGGGTTTGCCCATATAATCATCTGCACCAAGCTTTAAGCCGTCAACTCTATCACTCCAATCGTTGCGAGCGGTTAACATTAAAACAGGAGTTTTGTTGCCTTTAGCACGCCAGTTTTCTAATACCTGTAATCCTGAGCGTTTGGGCAAACCAATATCTAATATGACTAAAGCGTATTCAATTTCATCGCCTTGAAATTCTGCATCAATACCGTTAGTGACAGTCTCAACCAAATAATTTGCTTGCCGTAAAAATGCTTTGATGTTTTTAGCCAATTCTTTATCGTCTTCAGCGAGCAATATACGCATCAATCCAGTTCCTTTTTGATTATTTTACCCGTTTTGGCATTGATCTTGTATTCCCAAACTACACCTTGTTCATTCAAAATTTCAATCTCATAGATGATTTGCTTATTTTCACGCTCCAGTTCCACTTCCAAGACTTTGCCTGGCATGGTTTTATGGTTGATATGCAGGATTTTCTCTAGGGGTAAGATTTCTCCTTTTTGCAAAAGATTATAGGCAATATCATGTTCATCAGCTTGAACTATTGAACAAGCTGAGATGTATAAAATAACAAATAAACCTAGTCTTCCCATCGCCCATAACCAGGGATTTTGACATCATGTTCATTAAACGACCCTTTTTCTGCATTGGTATGGCAGGCAGTACAATTACTAAAAGAACCAATTTCTTTTGTGTTTTTAACAATACGATAAGGGATTTCATCATGCTTACGGACAAAATACAAGGTCTTAGTAATACGCAATGGTGCATCACTCCTACCTAAGGAGCGCATAATGCGCTTGGAGCGTTTATAATTTGATTTATCTGCAGAATTTTGAACCAAGTACTGAGTCAGTTCATTTTGTAAGTCTACCTCAAGCTCGGCATTTTCATCGAAATGATTTTCTAAGTCTCCCATGATTTTCAACCAGGACTTTTCTGGCAACAAGCCAGGTTGATAAGCAAAATGGCAACTGCCACATTCTTCTGTATAATTGGCATTGTTCACGGCAGCCACGTCCAAATTGCGTGAAGAATAGGATTTGTACTCGTGTTCTTCGTGTTCATTTTCTTCTTTATGGTTGAATCGATTACCACCCATTATAATACTTGTTGTCAGTAACAGGGCAAAAACGGCAACGGTTGTTATGATTATCTTCATGTTCTATCTCCTATTGAGTGATTAAAAATTTTAAAATATCGGCTTGTTCTTGGGCACTGCACTCGCGACCAAGCGTCCATTTGCAATTGCGTTTGAACCATTTCTTAATTTTCTTGCTATCGGTAAAACGTTTATCATTTACACTTTTTGCCATTGCTTCAATGACTTTACCTGTGCGAAGATGCTCGCCACTTTGTGTCACATCCAAACCATGGCAACTGGCACAACTGCGTTGCTTGCCTTTGGATTTTTCTGTAATGAAGGGTTTATTCCACAAGGCTTTGCCTTGTTGAGGGTCTATTGAAGCCACACCTGCTTGTTGATAGGCATCAAACATTTCATCTATTGGATTGGCTTGTATATTATTTATGGATAGCAAAGCAAATAATGTTATTATTGAAACTTTCATGAGGCATCCTCTTTAGATGTGGCATTCGCTCTTTTCTTACCGTTAAGCATGCTGACCACTAAATTTTCTTTGTGTTGGTAACTGGCAGAAATGACTCCCAAAATATGTAGAACAATTAAAAACAAGGTAAAGTTGGCAAAAAATTCATGGATTTCTTCAATATCATGGGCTGTGGATTTACTCACTTCCATCATCACACCAGCCAACGGCCCTGAAAATTCCCCAACTCCATAAAGCATTAGACCAAATAAAGTTGTCATGAGTAAACTAAAAATTAAAGCCAAAACCATCATCGCTCCAGCTGGGTTGTGCCCAATATAACGTTTGGCTGAGTGGTTTTTAATGTCTTTGATATAAGAAAGGGCAGTGGATGGTTTCACCACGAAACTATTGAATCGAGCGTATCGACTCCCGATAAATCCCCAGATTAAGCGAAAAATAATTAAGCCTAAGATGACATACCCCGCAATCACGTGTACGTCCTGATAATCATCTTCCGTTAAATAAGCAATAGCAAACGAAGTCACTAAGCTCCAATGAAAAACACGCACTAAGACATCCCAGACTTTAACTGTATCTTGTGTCATAAACTACCTCAATTATTAAATAAGGGCAGTTTAAATCACCGAGCTGAAATCAAGCTGAAATTAAAATTGTAGAAGGTTGATTTTAAAAATAGATTACTTTTACTTTAACAAATTTATTAGTTTCAAGTAAAAATTGTGCTTTTTTAAAGTTGGGTTTATGTCTGAATCCGATTGATTCGAAATTACTAAAACCAATGCCTTCTTTGGGTAGGACAAAGCCTTTATCAATTTTGCCATCTTTGTTTTCATCATGGAGTATATTGACCGCATAATTTCCCTTGGGTAAGTTGTTAAAAATCACACTGGCTGTTTTATTTTCAATAGTGCTTTTCTGTTGCAAAAGATAATGAGTAAAGTGTTCATCTGGTATGCTGCCATCTTTATTGTACAAAGAAAATTGGACAACTCCTGTAGAATTACGTAAATCTTCAACTTGCACTGTTAATGTATAATTTAAATCTTGCGAGTTAATGCTGCTGGCAAACAGAATTATTAATAATAAAGAATTCTTCACAATAAAGTTGCCTTTTTAGGAATAACAAAATAAGCCAGTAAAGTAAATACTGCAGTAACTGCCATTCTAAACATCATAGCGCCATAAGTTTTGACTTCATAGATACCACCGTTATCAATGTAAATGGTAAAATAGGCAAAAACAAGTATCAATAATGAAAGTGCCAGCCCTAATAATAATGATGTCCAACCCTTTTGTTTGATAAAACCATAAACGGCAACAAAGTAAACCAAACTGCATATCAGGTTGGTGACCACTATAAACAGAACATAGTTGCCTTGAGAAGCGCGGACATCAAATAGATCAAAAATTACCGAGGTACTTAAAAAAAAAGTTAAGGACGCAAAGGCAAGTAGAGGTAGTGCAAATAGGTAAGGGAGGTATTTTTTCATAGTTAGCTCATTAGGGTTAAAAGGGTTTGTATGTGTTTATCGCCTTCTTTTTTTAGATTAAATTGAAATTCATCCATACGCCACTTAAACATCATCAACCGAAAGGTTCCCATAACAATATGAATTAATTGTTTGGTATTAACTTTGTCAGTAAAATCTCCTTGTTTTTGTCCTGCTTTAATAATGGGCATTAAGTGTTTGTACTTAACTGCCATGATTTTTTTAATTGCTATGTTAATTTCTTTCGATTCTTCCATTAGACCATCTGAAAAGGCAGCAACCACGAAGTGTGAGTGACTTGAAAAGAAATCAAACTGTGAGCTGAACATGGCAACAAATTGTTCAATAGGTGTGTTTTTAGATTTAATAGCTTCACCTAGTCTATTATCCATATCATGTTCCATATAGGCCAACATGGCTTCAACAATTTTCCCTTTGCTTTTGAAATGTCGGTACAAGGCACTTTCCGAAAACTTCATTTCTAAAGCGAGGTTTTTAGTGGTAAGCCCACTAATACCTGACTTGGAAAGAATCTTACCCGCACAATCGACAATTTCTTGCTGTCGTTTACTTATTTTAAATTCTTGCATTGATTAATCCTGTAAATTTTTCATCTTTAAAAAAGACAATCCTAACCACACAACGGAAATTGTCATGCAAATAGCGCCAATTAAGACCAAAATAGGTGGAAAGCCAAGGTAAACTTCAGCCAATATACCAATAGGCATTAATAGGCCAGTTAAAGCTAACCATGATATGGCTTTTACATGCTTGAGTTTGTCATGGAATCTTAATAAGAAATAGCCAATCAAAAGGTTTAGAAAAGCAAATAAATTACCGTGCACATGTGCCAGTCGAGTTTCAAAATGTTTTCCTATTGAATAGGCATTGGCCCACTCTTCTTTTCCTGGAGCAAAGTCTCGTAAATAGATCAAAAAGAACCCATATGCCATAAAAAAGCCCATGGTTAAAAAACCAATTGCAATGTTGTTTTTGCCGTTCATAATTATTTCCTCTTTAAAAGTTAGTGAATGTTCACAAACTTCACTATAATCCTTGATTTTAATCTTTGCAAGTGATTTAATGAAAAAAGTTAAAAATCATTCAATGGCTAAGAACATGAAAAAAATACTTAAAAAACTTCCGATTTTACCTATTATCATAGCAGTGGCGGTTGCCATTGTTGTGATAGCCGTAAAAACAAAAGCCCCGATAGAACACGAGGAATTAGGTTATCCGCAAAAAGCAGTTGAGGTGATTACCACAGAAAAGATTCCATTTCGCGCACGTGTGATGGCGTTTGGTAATGTTGAGCCCTCTGTGTTAATGAAAGCAAAAGCAGAAGTCAGTGGTAAAATAGTCTATATTCACCCAGATTTAAAACAAGGGGCAAGTCTTAAAAAAGGTACTGTGGTTTTGCGGGTTGAACCCACCACTTATGAAATCTCACTGAATCAAAGTAAGGCAGGCTTAGCTGGCAGTAAATCTTCTTTGGCGCAATTGGTTGCCGAAGAAAACAGTGCCAAAGGTGCGTTGAAAATTGCCAATGAAAAATTAGAGTTTGAACGTCAGGAATTGGCTCGAATGCAATCTATGTGGGATAAAAAACTCATCGCTCGCACGACTTTAGATAAAGAAGAAAAAAATGTTTTATCACTTGAACAGCAAGTTCAAGATATCGAAGGCAAGTTATCAGCCTTTGCCAGTCGCAAAGCAGCGGTTGTTGCCAAAATAAACCAGTCCAAGTCTTTAGTCAACAAAGGCAAAGATTCTTTGGGTCGCACCGAAGTGACTCTGCCATTTGATGCGCGTATTGGTCAAGTGTTTGTTGAAAATGGTGAATTTACAGCCATTGGTGGTGTTTTATTTGAAGCTTTAGGAGTTCAGGCGGTTGAGATTAATGCGCAATTGCCACTCAGGCAGTTTAGAGCCTTAGTTTCGGATTTGTTTGATGGGGAAAATACCTCATTAAGTTTGCAAAATCCTGAGGTAATGCAATTGGCGATTAAAAATATGAATTTAGAAGCCCGTGTGCGTTTGGTTAGCAATGCCAGTGATCAGTCGCAGTGGCAAGGTGAGTTGATTCGTTTAAGTGAATCGGTTGATCCCAGTCGCGATACTCTGGGTTTGGTTGTGGTGGTGAACAACCCTTATGAAAAAGTGATTCCCGGTATTCGTCCTCCTTTACTCAAGGGCATGTACACTTCGGTTGAGTTTTTTGCACCAAGCAAACCCACTTTGGTTATCCCACGAAAAGCCGTGCATCAAGGGCGTGTGTATGTAGCAATGTCGGATAATACCTTGGATATTCGTCCCATTGAAATTGCCTATTCTCAAGGTGATTTAGTGGTCATTAAAAATGGATTAAACGAAGGTGAGCAGCTAATTGTTAGCGATGTTATTCCTGTTATGCAAGGTTTACCAGTAAAGCAAATGATAGTTGAAGATTATGCCAATGAATTGATAAAACAAGCTGCTGGAGAGTAATAATGATTCGTTATTTCATAAAACATCCAACAGCGGGCAATATACTGATGATGGCAATTGTTGCCATTGGAATTGCTTCATTGGCAAGCTTGAATAAAGAATCGTTTCCTTTACTCAAACCCAGCAAAGTCCAAGTCAAAATGATTTATCCTGGTGCGAACCCAAATGATGTCGAAGATGCCATTTGTAATCGCTTAGAAGATGCCACCGATGGCATCAGTTTTCTTAAGGAGCAAACCTGTGATGCACGTGATAATATCGCAATATTTACATTGGAAATGCAAGAAGCTGGCAACATAGAAGACTTTTATAACGACATCAAAGCCGCAGTTGATGGCGTACAAGATTTTCCTGATGAAACTGAAGACCCAACCATAGTTGAACTGGGTCGTGTCAGCCCTGTTGCCAATGTCGCCATTACTTCACGAGGGTTAACTAACGCAGAACTCAAAGCCTTAACCGAAGAATACCGCGATAAGTTACTGTCTAATTCGAAAATACCCATCGTTACTGTCGGTGGATTTTCTACCCACCAATTGCATGTGTTAATTGATCCAAATGTGCTATTGAAATACAAATTAAGTGTACAAGATATTGCTAATCTTATAGCAGCACAAGGCGTTGATTTACCTGCTGGCTTGTTAGAAGCTGATGAAAAATCTTATCAAATTCGTTTTGACAATATCCGTAAAACTGCACAAGAACTATCTGACTTAGTTATTATGAACACAAAAGGTGGTGCTGAAATTACTGTAGGCGATATTGCTACAATAAAAGATACTTTTGAAAACAAGGAAGATCGAATTGAGTTGAATGGCAAGCGTGCAGGCTTGTTAAAGGTGAGCAAGAATACCACTGATGATATTTTAAAAGTCTATGCTGCCATTGAAGAATTTGTAAAAATAGAAAACAATATTCTGCCACAATCAACGCAACTCACCATTACCCAAGATGGTGCGGCTCTAGTTAAAGACAGGTTAAAACTATTAATCACCAATGGTTGGCAAGGTCTAATATTGGCATCATTGGTGCTGTTTATGTTCTTTACTTGGCGTTACACCTTCTGGGTGGCAGTGGGATTGCCAGTTTCATTTTTGGGTGGGCTTGCTATGATGGTGTTTTTTGGTGTGACTATTAACATGATTTCCATGATTGCCTTATTGATGGCGATTGGTATATTGATGGATGATGCTATTGTGCTCTCGGAAAGTATTGCTCACGAATACAAAAAAGGTTTGTCGCCAATGGAAGCGGCAATTGCAGGAACCCAGCGTGTTTTAGCTGGCGTATTTGCATCCTTTTTAACTTCGGCTTTTTTGTTTGGTTCGTTATTAATGATGAAAGGTGACATGGGACAAATTCTAGGCGTGTTGCCCGTTGTGTTATTATCGGTTTTAACTGTTAGTTTGATTGAAGCCTTTTTAGTATTGCCACACCATTTGATGCATTCTTTGCAACATTCGCATGAGAAACAACCACATCGGTTACGTGTAAAATTTGAAGCCATGTTTGAAAGATGGCGTGAAAAAATGGGCAAAGCCGCTGATTTTGCCATATCTTATCGTTATGTTACCGTGGGTTTAGCAATTGCCATGTTGGTTTTTTCAGTTGGGTTAATTGCCACAGGTACGGTTAAATTTAAAGCTTTTCCTGATATGGAAGGCAATACAGTTGATGCCCAAATACTGTTGCCACAAGGCACGCCATTGGAAGAAACTGAAAAGGTCATGGCAAAATTATTGGTATCTTTGGATAAAACAGTTAAAGAATTTAATAAAAATGAAAAAGAGCCTTTAGTAAAAAATGTACAGCTAAGTTACGGTGTTCACGGACAAGTGCCTGAAAATGGAACACATTTAGCTACCATCTCTTTAGATTTGCTCAATACTGAGAAGCGTAACACCACAATTGCTGAGCTTACCCGTACATGGAAAGAAAACAGTGGTGATATTCCCAGTGTATTGAGTATATTATTTCGTGAACCCAAAGTCGGACCCGCAGGACGAGCCATCGAAATTCGCTTAAGCGGTGAAGATTTGGATCGTGTGTCTCAAGCCTCATGGGCCTTGCAAAATTGGCTTCGTGGTTATGATGGTGTTAATAATCTCATTGATGATATGCGCCCAGGCAAACCGCAATTTACCGTCGAGCTGAAGCATGGAGCTTTGGCATCTGGCATAGATGCACGTAGTATCGCTACACAATTACGTGCGGCTTATCAAGGCGTTAAAGTGGATGAAATTTACCACAAAGGTGAATCCTATGAAATCATTACCAAACTCGAAAGTGAAAAAGGCAAGGAACTGAGAGACTTTGATAATTTGTCCATCTTTACCCGCACAGGCAATCCCATTCCGTTAACAAGTATTGCAACTATAGTTGAAAAAAGAGAACCTGCACGAATCGGTCGCATTAATCACCAACGCACGGTTACCATCTTTGGCGATGTGGATGCCGAGATTGCCAATACTTCCGAAGTGGTTAACGGCACAATTCAAAACATACTGCCAAAACTCAAACAACAATTCCCTGATGTAAAAGTTACTTTTAAGGGCGAGGTTGAAAACGGCACAGAAACCAAACTATCCATACTCACAGGTTTTGGACTCGGAGCCATCGGTGTGTTTTTACTGTTATCACTGATCTTTAGAAATTACCGAGAACCCGCCATAGTTATGCTCAATATTCCCCTCGCGCTTATCGGCGCCATCTGGGGGCACCTTATCATGGGCTTGGATTTCACACTGCCCAGTATGATTGGCTTTGTGTCATTAGCAGGAATAGTGGTCAATGATTCTATCCTACTGGTTATCTTCGTCAAAAACCACGTCGAAGATGGTATGAGCTTCCATGAAGCCGCAGGCCAAGCCGTCCGTGATAGATTTCGTGCAATATTTTTAACCTCCGCCACAACCGTAGCAGGCATGGTGCCACTACTATTTGAAACCAGTACCCAAGCCTTAATTCTTGTACCATTGGTCACAAGTATCGTCTTCGGTATGCTCACCTCTACCATGCTCGTAATGCTAGTATTGCCCTCAGTTTACGGTATTTTAGAAGACGTAGGATTTTATAAAATTAAGAAAGCCGAAGTAACAGCCTAACTAGACCCAATTAAAAACACATCTGCCGTAGGGTGGGCTCTGCCCACCGACAGTTTTTCAGATACCGAGATAAATGATGGGAGAATATACTTTAATTTACCTCCGTTTAATTTTTTATCAAAAAACCGCTATTTATGACTAATCACTTATTATGATTGAATTAAAAACACCTAAATGTTAAATTATTAAATCACTTCATTTACAAAGACCACAAGTATAATGCCAACGCTACATTGGATAGGAAAAGAAAAAGTCGTCAACCACCACCGCGATGTTCCCTATAAAGTCTTAGAACACCAATACGGATTTGATGCCGACAAAGGACAAAGCACAGAGCAAACAAACAGTGGCAACAAAATCATCCAAGGCGACAATCTAGAAGCCTTAAAAAGTCTATTGCCCGAATATGAGGGCAAAATCAAATGCATCTACATCGACCCACCGTATAACACCGGCAATGAAAAGTGGGTTTACAACGACAACGTCAATCACCCCAAGATAAAAAAATGGCTAGGCGAAGTGGTTGGCAAAGACGGCGAAGACCTAAGCCGCCACGATAAATGGTTGTGCATGATGTATCCGCGTTTAAAACTACTGCATCAACTACTTGCCGATGATGGGGCAATATTTATTTCGATTGATGACAATGAACAAGCCTATTTGAAATTATTATGTGATGAGGTTTTTGGAAAAAAAAGTTTCTTAACTAATTTCACATGGAGAACTGATGGAAACTTTGATAATCAAGCTAAAATAAAGATTAATCATGAGTATATAAAATGCTATTGTAAAAATATTGAACTATTTGAATTTCCAGAACTTGTTGATCTTAATGTTGAAGAAAGTAGTAAAATTTTTAAAAACAAAATAGTCAACACAATAGTCAAAAATGGAATAAAGAATCCAATTAGTAAAATTACACTACCTGTTGGATTTAAAGCTGTTTTTGAAAAAGGAATAATTAAAGCCCGTGACAATGCTTTTCCATATTTTCATAATGATGCTATTGTTGAAAACTATGAACTTCAAAATAATGTTGTTATTGAAAGTGGATGGAGTTCAAAAAGAATATTTGAGTTATATCTAAATAATGGTTTATCTCCCGTAATTGATACTAAAAATCAACTTACAGAGTTCTATCTCACTCAAAATGGAGCAATTGAAAGTATAAAGACAAGAGATAAACAAAGTCATGTAATAAGTTCTTTGATGAATATGGGAAGTACACAAAACATGAGTAATGAACTTAAAGGTATGGACATTCAGTTTTCATTCCCTAAGCCTACAACACTTATTAAATACATTATCTCAATTTTTAACTATAAAGACTTCATCACCCTCGACTCTTTCGCAGGCTCTGGTACTACGGCTCATGCGGTATTAAACCTCAACAAACAAGACGGTGGTAACCGCAAGTTTATTTTGATTGAGATGGAGGATTATGCCGATTCTATCACTGCCGAACGAGTCAAACGGGTGGCACATGGTTATGGCGAAGGCAAAAAGGCGGTGGACGGCACGGACGGTGCTTTTGATTATTTCCAGTTGGGATTGCCTTTATTTGATATGGAGCACAACCTCAATGAGGCGGTGGGCATTGCCAAAATCCGTGAATACATTTGGTATTCAGAAACACGAAGTGCCTTTATTGAGCCAAAAGGCAGTAAAGATTGGCATTATTTTTTAGGCAAAAAAAACCAGTCTGTTTATTATTTTATCTACCAGCAAAAAAAGCTCACTACCCTAAACTTTGATAGCCTTAGTCAGATAAAAACCAAGGGCGAACATTATATAATCTATGCCGATAATTGTTTGTTGCCCAAAGATTTTATGAAAGACAACAATATTGTCTTCAAAAAAATTCCTAGAGACATAACGCGGTTTTGATATGAGTGGATTTGATTTACAGCCTTTGCCACCGCCGATTGATTGCGAAAGCGTGTCCATTTTAAAAGTTTTGAACAAAGCCAGTCGTGCCTTGGGCGAGCTTAAGGGTGAGGTTTCAAAAATACCCAATTCACAAATATTAATTGACACCTTGGCATTGCAAGAAGCCAAAGACAGTAATGAAATTGAAAATATCATCACCACCGATGATGAGTTGTATCGTGCATCGGTGGATGCCCATGTCAATGCCACCATTTCATCGGGTGAGGCAAAAGAGGCATTAAACTATGCCCGTGCATTAAGGCAAGGGCTTGGCATCATCAAATCCAAAGGTTTATTAACTACCAATGATATTATTGAGATTCAAGCCATTATATCGCCCAACCACCCAATCCGAAAATTACCCGGTACGGTGTTGAAAAATGCCAGCACCGAAGAAGTGGTTTATACGCCACCACAAAACCACCTTGATATTGTTGAGTTATTGCGAAACCTTGAAGTTTATATCAATGATAAGGACTTTCACTCGATTGATAGTTTGATTAAGATGCCAATTATTCATTACCAATTTGAGAGCATCCATCCCTTTTATGATGGCAATGGTCGCACGGGACGTTTATTGAATATTTTATTTTTGGTGCAACAGGGTTTATTGGATATTCCTGTTTTGTATTTGAGCAGTTATATTATTAAAAACAAGAGTGATTATTATCGCTTGTTACAAGAAGTCAGAACAAAAGGTACATGGGAACAATGGATTGTGTGGATGCTTAAAGGTGTAGAGCAAACCGCCAAAGAAACTGTGGTGGTGGTGAATAAAATCAAACAAATGATGGATAAATACAAAGTTAAAATCCGTCATGATTTTAGTTTTTACAGCCATGATTTAATTAATATCTTGTTTAAACACCCTTATACAAAAATAGATTTTTTAGAAAGAGAATTAAAAATACACCGCAATACCGCAGCTTTGTATCTCAATACTTTAAGCGAGCATGGCTTATTAACTAAAATCAAAATTGGTAAAAGTAACTATTATATTAACGATGGTTTGCTAGAGATTTTAAGAAAAAGATAATCTGTGCACGTAAAAACAACGTGCACAAGAAATCGACTTTTCTTGTGCATGAAAAAATAACGTGCACAACAAAATAGCTTTTCTTGTGCATGAAAAAATAACGTGCACAAGGGAATAAAACGAAGAGAAAAAACCGTGGAACTAAAAAAATACCAAAAACAGGTCATTGATGACTTAGAAGATTTTCTTGAATACGTTCAGGAATACGACTATGTCGATACGGCATTTAATGAATATTGGGCAGACAAAGTCGGTGCATACAATCCACTTGAGGGCAAAGGAATGCAACCGTACAAAAACACCATCCCCAATGCTGCTCATGTGTGTATAAAAGTACCAACCGCTGGTGGCAAAACTTTTATAGCTGTGAATGCTTTGCACTCTATCTTTTCTGCTATTGCTAATGGCAAACCCAAAGCGGTGGTTTGGCTGGTGCCTTGGAGCAATCTTTTGCAGCAAACAGTTGGAAATTTATCCAACCCAGATCATCCTTATCGGCAAAAGCTCAATGCTTTATTTAACCACCGTGTTGAGGTCTATGAAAAGCAAGGTTTGCTTCAAGGCTCAAACTTTAACCCAACGGTGGTACAGGAGCAGTTGAGTATCTTTGTTATGAATTTTGCTTCATTGCGTGCCAGAAAAAAAGAAGACCGCAAGGTCAATGAAGAAAATGGGCAACTCGAAGCTTTTGTAGCACAGTACCCAAATAAAGATCATTTACTCGAAGGTGTGGATGAAACCGCTTTGATCAATGTCATACGAAGTCTTAATCCTGTCTTAGTAGTGGATGAATCACACAATGCTGAAAGTGATTTAAGTGTAGATATGTTAAAAAACTTGAATCCTTCTTTTATCCTTGATTTAAGTGCGACACCAAAAAACAACAGCAATATTGTCAGTCTTGTGCCTGCCATTGAGTTAAAAAAAGAGCACATGGTTAAGTTGCCTGTGATAATCCACAACGCCCATGATAAGTCAGAAGTAGTAGATAATGCTTTGCATCTACGTAAACGTCTTGAGGCACTGGCAATTGAAGAACAAAAACAAGGCGGTCCATACATCAGACCGATAGTGTTGTTTCAGGCTCAGCCGAAAACTGCCAAAGACAATACCACCTTTGAGAAATTAAAAAAACAATTGCTGGAATTGGGTATTCCTGAAAATCAAATCAAGATTAAGACCGCAAATATAGATGAGCTCAAAGGCATTGACTTAATGAGTAAAGACTGCGAAGTGCGTTATATCATTACCATTAACGCCCTTAAAGAAGGATGGGATTGTCCTTTTGCTTATGTTTTGGCATCACTTGCCAACAAATCCAGTGCCGTGGATGTAGAACAAATCTTGGGGCGTGTCTTACGCCAACCGTATGTGTTTAAACACCAGACCTATCAATTAAACCTGTCTTATGTTTTGACCGCTTCGGCTAAATTTAGTGAAACCTTAGATAGCATTGTTAAGGGCTTGCAAGCTTCGGGATTTAGTTCAAAAGACCACCGTAAAATTGATAGCATGAGTGAAGAAGAAAAAACGCAAGTAGAAAATCAAAGCGTTGAACAGTTGCTGTTCCCTGAACAACAAGAACAAAAAAATACAGATGAAAATGAAGCTTCTTTTGATATTTCGCGTGTTTCTTTTACTCCCAACGAGCCTGAACCTAAAGAATTGTTGGCTGAACCACAAGATAATTCAATCTTAAATCAGATTGAAACCTTGGCTCAAGTACAAAACCAAGAATTAGAACAGCAAATACAACAACAAGATGACCAATCTCCACAGGAGGCTATGTTGAGTGATATGGATACAAAGGTAAATAACTTTAAAGTAAAGGAAGTCAATGAAAAGTACGTTGAAGGCAAGGATAAAAGTTTATCATTCCCTCAATTTTTTCTTAAGGTTGAAAATAGTTTATTTTCTGCCAATGAATATCTATTATTGAACCGCGGGTCTTTGCTTGGTGGATTTAATCTTGCCGTTGAGGATATTAAAATTAATTTTGAAAAACGTATGTCAGAAATTTATAAAGCAGATATGGAAATGACAACGCAAGGAGATGCACGAGCAAGTGTGTTTAAAATTGAAGAGTCGAGTTTGTTAACTCAGTTAGGCAAAGATATTTTTAGCATGAGCCAAGATGGACAAGTTCGAGAAGTTGCTCATCAAATTACTAATATTCTTGGGTCTATTAACCCCATAGCTGAACAGGATATTAAATCCTATGTGCAACGGATTATTGCTAGCATGACAGAGGAACAAAGAAGTGACGTCATTCATTACCCGCAAAAATACAAAAAAGCCATTAAAGAAAAAATCCGCTTATTGTCAGATAAATATGCTGAAGATGTTTTTAATGATTATATCACGACAGGCAAAGTTATCACTCAAGCGAGTTGGTATTTGCCCAGCCAAATTATAGTAAAAAAATGCTCTAAACCGATAGGGAAGTCACTTTATGAAGTAGAAGACTCTATGAATACTTTGGAAGAAAAAGCTATTATGGAGTTGAGTGCACTAGACTCGGTTGATTTTTGGCATAGAAATCAGGAAAAAGGTAAAGGTTTTAAAATCAATGGATTTATGTCCAACCATTACCCTGATTTTATTGTTAAAACAGATAAAGGTAATACCATCATTATAGAAACCAAAGGCGATCATCTTGATAACTCAGATAGCATGGCAAAAGCACGTTTAGGAAAAAGATGGGCAGAGTTAGCTGGTAAAAACTTTCATTATTTTATGGTGTTTGAGACCAAAGATGTTCCTTATGCCATTACTTTAACCAAAGCCAAAGAATTGATTAGACAGATGTAAAATGAACTTAAACAACTTTGATGACAAAATAGACTCTACTATCCTTAATCGAGGATACGAGTATTTTCTTGATAATGCTGTGACGCATTTACAAGACATGAAGTTTGGTACATGGGCTTCTTTGGTTGAGGCCACTCAGGATTATTCAGTAGTGATTAAACTTGATGAACATGAAATCATTGAATGGGATTGTAATTGCCTTTATGATCACGGCCCTATTTGTAAACATGTGGTTGCCACATTGTATGCCTTAGGTGATGGGCAAGAAATCCTTCCAAAAACAACAAAGAAAACGAAACCAAAGAAAAAATCCATTAATAAAAATAAAGTGGATGAGATATTTAGTAAGGTAGATAAACAAGAACTTCAAGACTTTATTCTTCAACAGTTTCCCCTCTATCGTGGTATAAAAAATTCTTTTATTGCTTATTTTGCAGAATACCTTGATGAAGACATCAATAAAAAATACCAAACCATTGTTCGCAATGTTTATAAATCAGCAAAGGGCAGTTATGGTTTTATAGATTACCGTTCCACTTATAAGCTTGAGCGCCCATTGATGAAGTTAATCAATAAAGCTTATGATTTGGCCAATCGCAATAAGATTACCGAAGCATTAGCCATCAGTAAAAGCATTATTGAAAACATACCTAATTTTATTCACCATATGGATGACTCTGATGGTTCAGCAGGAGGGCTATTTAGTGATGCCTTTAGCTTGTTTACTGAAATTTGTGAAAAAGCACATCCTGAACTTAAAGATGAGCTTTTCAAGTACTGTCTAAAGGAGTTACCCAAAGAAAAATACAGTGATTTTAGTTTTGACGATAATTTTTTAGGTGTTTTGCCTGCATTGATTACAACTAAGAGACAAGAAAATCAGTATTTAAAATCATTGGATAAGCAAATTGAAAAAGCCAAACTAAGCAAATTTAGTTATGGTCTTACACAGTATTTGGTTGAAAAAATTAATTATTATCTTAACAGCAGCCAAAACAAAGAAGCCCAAATACTCATTCAAGAAAATTTAAAATACTCGGAAATTCGCAAAATTCTTGTTGAACAAGTAATGAGTACACAAGATTATTCGTTTGTTAAAGAATTGTGTGAAGAGGGCATCGTTATAGCCAATCAAAAAAGACATCCCGGCACAACTAACTATTGGCATAAAAAGTTATTAGAAGTGGCTAAACTTGAAAAAAACAAAGCCGACATTCGTCAATGGACAGAGGTGCTGTTTAATAACAATTACCGTGATATGGATTATTATAGAAAATTAAAATCAACCTACACAAAAAAACAATGGGTTGATAAGTGTGAGTCTATTTTAGATGAGATTAAGGATAAGAATAAATTTGGAGGCTATGGGGCAGCTCAAGAAATTGCAGATATATTTGTCGAAGAAGAATATTTTGAACGATTGTTAAAATTGATGCAAATTAATGCCGATACAATTGATTTAACTGATGCATACAGCGACTATTTGATTAAACTGTATCCTGATGAACTCATTGAACTATACGGAAAAGGCATCACAAAATATGCCAAACAAACTGGACGTTCTTTTTATAATCAAGTAGTCAAACATATGAAGACATTGTCAAAAATATCCAATAGTGAAAGCAAGATAGAAGAACTCCTAGCCTATTTTAAACAAACCTATAAAAACCGCAGGGCAATGATTGAGGTTTTAAATCATAGTTTTCCAAATTATTTTTAAAAACGATGAAGAATATTCAAAACTATGTCTATCCTGCCATAGGGTATGATAAGTAATTTCAGGAGTGTGCTAAAATAACTAAAAAATCCACATGTTTATGTTTATTGATATTTTAAAAGCCCTTGTCTTTGCGGGTTTTCCCGTTGCCCTTTTTTCCTATTATTTAGTGAAGCTGACGCGTGGTAAAACAATCTTAAAATCCAACAATGCCACAGAGCTTAAAAAAGAGCTTAAAGAAATTACGCTTGAGCATAAAGAAGAGGAAAGTTATTTTGTCAGAATCTTGCGAAAAAAATTCATTAAATTTGGCGGTGGATTTTATGGAATTTTAGCTTTGATGACCTATTTGCATGTTGAATTTATTCAGGTGGTTGATTTTTTGAAGAACTTTACCAGTTTTGCAGATTTTATAGATAGTATTGGATTTAAAATGCTGCTTAATTTTTTTATTGAGGCTATTATGAATTTGGTTGTGGCTTTTACTTGGCCACTTTACTGGATAAAAATTTTACCCATTGGCTCTCTATGGGTTTGGCTATCGGTCACCTTTTTATCTCATTGGTTTGCAACAAAGTATGCACTAACTAGAGAAATTCAGTAACAAAAAAACTTTGGGCACTTCTTTATAAAGAATGAATCCTGCCATTAATAATAAAAAATAAGCAAAATATCGTTTCAATTCTTTTTGTGAAATTTTATGACAGATAAACTTACCCACAAAAGTTCCAACAACACCAATTCCTGCAACAGATAGTATGACACTCCAATCTAGCGTAGTATTGCTTTGCTTTAGCACAAAATAATATTTGATAAACCCAGTATATGAGTTAATAGCAATTACAAATAAACTGGTGGCTATGGCCTTTCGCATAGTCAGTCCCGCCATTATCACTAATGCAGGTACGATTAAGAAACCGCCACCAACGCCAACCACTCCAGTAATAACTCCAACAAAAAGCCCACTCAATATAACTTTCTGCGATTGAGGTGCGTGTGGTGTATTAGAAATAGTTTGTTTATTAAACATACTTAAGGCAGCTGTTAACATGATAAAAGCGAAAATAACTAGTTGAATGATGCCAGGAATAGTAGCAGCAAGCAAGGCTCCAAGATAAGTGGCAAACATGCTTGGAAGTCCAAGTAAGGCAACAGTTTTCCAATTAACTAAATTATTTTTCAAATAGGCCAGTCCTCCTGCTAAAGCTATGGTTCCAACTATGGCAAGAGAGCCAGCAATGGCAACTTTTTCTTCTTGCCCAAAGAGATAGACTAGTACAGGGACGGTGAGAATTGAACCGCCAGAACCCATAAGACCCAAAGAGATTCCTATAAACAGTGCGCCTATCCAACCCAAAACCATTAAATTTCTCTCATTTGCTTAAATTAGCATATTCTAATATAATGTTATGATGTTTTATATAGGAATGTCCAATTGAACCCAAAAGTTAAAAGTTTTTACCACCACGATACCTTTACCTGGACACATGTTGTGAGCTGCTTGGAAACAAAAAAAGCTGTAATTATTGACCCTGTTTTGGACTATAATCCTAATAATGCTAATACTTCCACTGAATCCATAGATGGAATATTGGATTATCTTAATCAAAAGGGTTTGTCTTTACATTGTATATTAGAAACTCATGCTCATGCGGATCATATAACCTCAGCTGCTTATATTGTTCAACGCTTAAAAGTTAAAGTGGCCATTGGTATACAGATTCAAAGTGTGCAAAAAACATTCAAAGAAATTTTTAATTTGGATGATTCATTTAAAACAGATGGATCACAGTTTAATCAATTACTTAAGGATGGTGATGAAATTCAAGTTGGAGAGTTGGGCATAAAAGTTATTCATACACCCGGACATACTAACGATAGTATGTGTTTTGTGTGTGGCGATTGTGTTTTTATTGGTGATACGCTTTTTTCTCCAGACTATGGTTCTGCTCGTTGTGATTTTCCTGGAGGCGATGCTGGGAAGCTTTTTGATTCAGTGCAAAAATTATATGCTTTAGGTGAAAATAAAAAATTATACTTATGCCATGATTATCCACCAATTACACGTAAGGAACAATCTTGGTTTTTGTCTTCTGTTCAGCAGTCTGAAAATATTCACTTAAACCAATCGATTAAAAAAGAAGATTTTGTTCAAATGAGAGAACAAAGAGATGCTCAATTGAATCAACCAAAGTTAATCATCCCCTCAATTCAGATAAATATTAGGGCAGGGAATTTGCCAAAATCAGAGTCAAACGGCAAAATATACTTAAAAACCCCCTTGAATGTTATTGGAAAGGCGCATTAAACATCTGTTAGACGTTTAAAATTACTATTTAACAAACACATTTGCTGTGATACAATCACTTGCACTATTGGTTAAGGAGGCCAATTATAATAATAAAAAAATTTTACATTTGTGAAAAGATTTTTAAAAAGCTCCTAATTAATAAAAACTAGAAAGTTACTTAAAGGCATGTTTGAGCATTGGGGAACAAACATAAATTTAGTTTAAAACAATCATATAAATATAATAGAGGAAAAACATGAGTCATATCGTCGTATTAGGTGCAGGTATTGGTGGCGTTCCAGCCGCTTATGATTTGCGCAAAGAATTAAGTAAAGAACATCAAGTAACATTAGTCAATAAAGGTGAAAAATTTTGTTTCACTCCTTCAAACCCTTGGGCAGCAGTGGGTTGGTCAAAGCCAGAAAAAATCTCGGTTGATTTGACAAAATACATGAAGAAGAAGAAAATTGGTTTCAAAACGAGTGGTGCAAAAACAATTGATGCTGAAGGTAATAAGCTGGTACTGGAAGATGGAGAGGTAGTTGAATACGATTATTTGGTTATCACTACAGGCCCTAAACTTGCTTTCCATGAAGTTGAAGGATTAGGTCCAATTGATGGACATACACAATCCATTTGTACACTGCCACATTCAGAGAAAGCTTGGGAAGAGTACCAAAAGTTTTTAGAAAAGCCAGGTCCAATTGTAATCGGAGCAGTTCAAGGGGCTAGTTGTTATGGCCCAGCTTATGAGTTCGCTATGATAGTTGACACAGATTTACGCAAACGTGGCATTCGTGATCAAGTACCGATGACTTTTGTTACAGCAGAGCCTTATATTGGACATTTAGGGTTAGGTGGCGTTGGCGATTCAAAAGGTTTAATGGAGTCAGTTATGCGCGATAGACACATTAAATGGGTTACTAATGCAAAGGTAGATAAAATTGAGAAAGGCAAAATGTTTGTGACTGAAGTTGATGGTAAAGGTGAGGACTATAAAAAGCATGAGCTTGATTTTGATTTTTCCATGATGTTACCAGCCTTTTTAGGTGTGGATGCAGTGATGGGTGTGGAGGGTTTAAACAACCCTCGTGGATTTGTCTTAATTGATGAGCATCAAAGAAACCCAAAATTTAAAAATATTTATTCAGCAGGTGTTTGTGTTGCGATTCCGCCAGTTGAGGTAACACCGATTCCAACTGGTGCGCCAAAGACAGGTTATATGATTGAGTCAATGGTCACAGCGGTTGCTAAAAACATTAAAGCAGAGCTCGATGGAAAAGAACCCAATGCTAAAGCAACATGGAATGCAATATGCTTAGCTGACTTGGGTGATACGGGCGTGGCTTTTGTTGCACTACCTCAGATTCCTCCTCGGAATACAACATGGGCGAAAAAAGGCAAATGGGTGCATTTGGCTAAAATTGCTTTTGAAAAATACTTCATGCGAAAAGTAAAAACAGGGTCAACTGACTCTTTGTTTGAACGCTATATCTTGGGTATGATGAAAATTAAGAGACTAAAATAAACAGTAAAATTATACCTAGGAGGGATTTGGCACGTTCTCTTAGGTATAAATTTTGCTACCTCATAGTTATTATGGGAAATAAAAAATAGGGTAATATATGAGAACATCATCTCGCATCGGACATAACAACTTAATAACCAGTAGTTTAGTTCCATTTCAAAGTTGTTTGGAAAAATCGTTATCAATAGCTTGTGAAAAGACTCTGGAAGATTTGTTTATACAAGCAGAAAATGCATCTTCTAATCAGCAAGAAACGCAGCTATTTGAGCAATATAATGGATTAAAAAAGAATCAGCATTACATTGTGAAAGTGTTAGGTGATATTACTAAAAGTATGCCTGATAGCATCACCGAACAAATTAGTTTATCGAATGATGAAATTAGTTTATCTTTAGTAGAAGATGAAGAGCTGGAAATTAGTTTGGCATTTACCCAGTTAGAGTCTGTCTTAGACATCCGATTTTCAAGCTATCTCTATGCGCTTGAAAAGAGATTGAAAATCCTTTTTGCCTCTCGTAATATGTCCAAAGCAAATATGCCTTTTGGTGTAGCCTCGATTTGCTGGATATACAGCCAAACTCTTGAAGTACTAGAAGCAAACATATTAACTAAAGTATGTATTATAGAAATTTTAAAAACGGAGTTGAGTAAAAATTTACATACGCTGTATAACATTATAGATAAAAAATTTGTTGATGCAGGAATATTGCCTAACATAAAAAAGAAAGTTTCTATCCCTACATCGAATAAGCAAAAACAAGCCAAACAATCACGTGACAATTCCAATGCATTAGCACAAGAGCAAAATCAGTCAACTGCACAGCAAGGCCAAGTACCACCAATAGGTAATAGTAATGCTTTTCAGGGAAGTGGTGGATTAGAAAATAAGGCCAATTCTTCAGAACTGGTTAGGTCCATATTTGATTTAATGAATCAAAGCAGAATGCAAAGCAGCCAAGGGAGTCAAGCATCCAATATTGATAATGAAGTGATGGACCAAACCCTTAATAATTTATCAAAAGTGACAAGTGTTGCAGCCGGTGGAACCGAAATAGATAAACTAAAAGAGATGATTTTAGATGATGTTAAAAACGAAACGGGTATTTATTATCCAACCTTAACGCCTCAACAACAAAATTCATTTGATGTGATGGGCATGTTTTATGAACAAGTTAAAGCAGATAACTCAATAGATGGTAATATTTTATCATCACTTAACGCAATTAATATTCCTTTAATTCGCACCTCGATTAAGGACGAACAATTTTTTGATAACCCAAGCCACCCCGCTCGACAATATTTAGAGAAATTAATTCTTGCAGCACAAAAATGGCATGGGACATCTGTAGTTAAAAAATTACATCAATTTAGTTCTAATGTAGCCAGTGAGTTTGATGGAACACCGCAATCTTTTGATATGGCGAATGATGATTTAGAAAGTTACCTGCGGTTAACAGAAAGACGAGCAAAAAAAGCAGAAGAAAAATGGGTAAATGCAGCCAAGGGTAAAGAAAAATTAAATGTTTCGCGCCATAAAGTTGAAGAGGTCATTGAAAATGTAGCAAAAAATGCTGTTCCTGAATTTGTACAAAATGTGATTAAATATGTTATTCAGGATTCCCTAACTTTGTCCTTGTTAAGACATGGAGAAGATTCGGAACAGTGGCATAAAAACATTAACGCATCAACGACTATAGCCAAAATGGCAAACCCTGAAATGATTAAAGACTTAACACCAAAGCAAAAAATTGAGTCATTACATCACTTAGATCAAACAATGGATGAATTGGGTTTTTCAGAAAACGATAGATCAAGAACTTTAAATAATATTAAGGAATGTGCCAATGCGGCTACTGCAGGCACATTAACTGAAGACATAAAACTAGCAGAAGTATCGACTATTAATAAAAATAAAACCAATGTTAAAAAAGTAGGTTCTGCCAAATTAGAAGAGTTAAGGGAGCTTACTGAAATTGAAAAGACAGAATTGACAAAAGTTCGTTTAATGCCTTATGGAACACTATTTGATTTTATTATTAACCAGCAAAGACAAAAAATTAGACGAAAATTGAGTTGGTTTAGCCCGGTTAGTAACAAGGCGTTATTTGTTACATTACTGGGAAGTAAGCCATATGAAAAATCTTTGAATGCGATTGCTATTGATATTGCGAGAAAAAATATTATTGTTGTTAAAAAAGAGAAGAAAAAATATTTTGACTCCGTTTTGAAAACTATTTTTAAGAAATTAAAAACAATAACAACACCCTCAACACCCTAATCCACTATAAGAAAAATACTAATGAGTAAAGAATATAGAAAATCAAAAAGAGTCAAGCCAAATGTCGATATAGAAATTGTTGATTTAATAATAGGTACTGAATTAGGGGGTATTTTGAATATTTCATCTGATGGACTGCTTGTGGCATGCAAGTCAAAAATAGAGGCGGGAGAGATGTTTCAAACAGAGTGGAAGATCTCAGCACGAGGATTAAAAAATATTAACATTGGCTTAGAGTGTTTATGGGCAGAGGTTCAATACACAAACTTATGCCTGTGTGGTTTTTCCATAATTGACATATCGGATGACGATCAAAACATCTTGGATCGAATTATTTCCCAATCAAAAGAAATTAAAAATTAATTATTTTATAAAATGCGATCCAAGCACCGGTAGGAAATTGCCTCGAGTAAATGTTTTTTCTCTATTGTGGTGCAAGCACCAAGATCCGCAATAGTTCGAGCGACTTTAAGAATGCGGTGATAAGCACGAGCAGAAAGTTTGAGCTTTTCAACAATTGATTCCAACATAACTAAATTTTCTTCTGGTATATTCAAAAATTCTTCCATTTCGAGGTTGGACAAATCAGCATTTGTTTTCCCTTGATTACGTCTTATTTGAATGTTTCTTGCTAGTTCTACACGTTTTTTAACACATTGACTTGATTCACCATCAGAGCTTTTTGTACGTAGTTCTTTATACGCAATTCGAGACACTTCCACATGCATATCAATCCTGTCCAACAAAGGACCGGAAACCTTAGCACGGTAGCGTTCAATCTGAGCTTGGGAACAACTGCACTCTCGTTCTTTATCTCCTAAAAAACCACAAGGGCAGGGATTCATGGCAGCAATTAATTGAAACTTAGCAGGAAATTCTGCTTGTCGAGCTGCTCGGGAGATGGTAATTTTGCCAGACTCCATCGGTTCACGCAAAACCTCCAAAACATGGCGAGAAAATTCTGGCAACTCATCTAAAAATAAAATCCCTTGATGGGAAAGAGAAATTTCCCCAGGTTTTGGATTCGAACCACCGCCCACCAAGGCCACAGCAGAAGCGGTATGGTGAGGAGATCTAAATGGTGGAACAAACCAATGGTTAACATCAAAGCCTTGCCCTGAAATAGAAGCAATTGCAGCAGATTCTATGGCTTGGCTTTCAGATAGTGCAGGCATGATTCCAGATAAACGACTGGCTAACATGGTTTTACCTGTGCCAGGAGGCCCGATAAACAATAAATTGTGCGAACCAGCAGCCGCAATTTCCAAAGCTCTTTTGGCTTGAAACTGCCCCTTAACCTCAGACAAATCAGCACAGTTGATTTTATAGTTTTTGTAGATAGTTTTGGCTGGCAGCAAATCAGATAATTGATTCAACCAAGCACACACTTCGATTAAATTTAAGGCTGTTTTGCAAATGCCAGTGCTAATCAAAGCAGCTTCACAACCATTGTCAAAAGGCACAACCAGAACTCGATTAGATTGAAAAGTTTCGATGGCAATAGGAAGTACTCCCTTAATCGATCGAAGTTCACCACCCAAAGATAATTCGCCAACAAACTCCGATTCGGTTAATCTATCACCTGAAACTTGCCCAGATGCTGCCAAAATCCCAATAGCAATTGGCAAATCAAAACGTCCACCTTCTTTGGGTAAATCAGCAGGAGAGAGATTAATAGTGATTCGTTGTTGTGGAAAATCAAGATTGCTATTAATGATGGCAGCACGAACACGGTCTTTGCTTTCTTTGACGGCAGTCTCGGGTAGACCTACAATATTCAGGCCGGGTAAACCTTTTGACAAATGCACCTCGACACGTACCAATGGCGCTTTAATACCATCTTGCGCGCGAGAATAGACTATAGCTAATTTTGACATCCTTGTATTTCATCCTTTGATTTCTAATAAGAAAATGTAGTTAAGTTTTTTGTAAATTCTTTAATTCAGTTTCAAGCATTTTGAGTTTTTCACGAGTTTTTGCCAAAACAGCCTTTTGCACGTCAAACTCTTCACGCGTCACTAAATCCATCTTTTTTAGACCTGCAACTAAAACCGCCTTGGCATTGGTGTGAAACTCATCGCGAATCGTTTTTAAATCTTGCGGAATTAGCTCGCCAATTTTACTAACAACATCTTCTACAGCTTGTGGTTTAATCATAATCGTCATAATTGAATTAAATAATATCGCCATTTTAACACAACCACAAAATTTAAGAATCAGAAAGTGACTATCAATTTGTAGGAAATTGCCTATAATCATGTTTTGAAAACACACAAATGCGAGACAAACCATGAAAATGATAAACGCTATCATAAAACCATTCAAACTCGATGTGGTTCGCGAAGCACTAGAAGAAATTGGCATAGCAGGAATAACAGTGACCGAAGTAAAAGGATTTGGGCGACAAAAAGGGCATTCAGAACTGTACCGTGGAGCAGAATACGTAGTCGATTTTTTACCCAAGCTCAAACTCGAAATAGCGGTAACTAATGAAATGTCCGATAAAGTTATTGAAGCAATCATGACCAGCGCTAACAACAATAAAGTCGGAGATGGCAAGATTTTTATCTATGATTTAGAAAAAGTCATTCGCATCAGGACAGGTGAGTTAAATGATGATGCAATTTAATAAGATTTAAAAAATTCGAAATCTCAACCATAGACAAGGCATGGTTTTGTCGATAAGGGTGTTCATTAAATTGATTTAAAAAATGCAAATTAAATGCTAAACTAACCACACACACCCAAAATTTGACAAAAATGGCATTATTTCAAAAATCAGTTCTTAATAAACACCTCAACCACTTGGATGAAAGCAAAGTCGCAACAGCTTATGTCAAATACCAAGAAAACTACAACCCACAGAAAATAGACCAAATCAAACAACTCAAGGAAGAGGAATACCAAGACGGTTTTTTACGTGACATCTTTGTCGAAGTGTTTGGCTATACGCTAAGACCTGAAGAAAACTACAACCTACAACGTGAGTTTAAAAACCAAAACGATGGCAAAAAAGCCGATGGCGCGATACTCAAAGACGATAAAGCCTTAGCAATTATCGAACTCAAATCCACCAACACCAAAGACCTGACCAAAGTCACCAATCAAGCTTTCAACTACAAAAACAACCAGCCCGAATGTAAATACGTAATCACCTCCAACTTTCAAAAGCTACGTTTTTACATCGACTACGCGCACGAATACGAAGAGTTTAATCTGTTTAACCTACAAAAAGATGAGTTTAAGCTGCTGTATCTAATCTTGCACAAAGACAATTTATTAGCAGATGTGCCTTTGCAGATAAAAAAAGAAACCAAGTTTCATGAGCAAGAAGTATCAAGCAAGCTCTACAAAGATTACTCAAGTTTCAAAAGAAAATTATTTGAAAATCTGGTTAAAAACCAACCAGACATTGACCAACTAGAACTATTCAAAAAATCGCAAAAACTACTGGATAGGTTTTTATTCATATTATTTTCTGAGGACAGCGGATTATTACCACCCAATTTAATCACCACTGTCATTACCAAATACCGCAAACTAGAAGAACTGGACTACTACCAACCACTCTATGACATCTTCAAACAATACTTTGGTTACATCAACAACGGTGATGCCAAAGAAAACATATCAGAATATAACGGTGGGCTGTTTAAAGCTGATGCATTATTAGACAACCTAATCATTGATGACAGTGTCCTTATCAATGACTTGATGAAACTATCCATCTACGACTTCAACACCGAAGTCGATGTCAATATTCTTGGTCATATATTTGAACACTCACTCAGCGAAATAGAAGAAATAACCGCGCAAATCGAAGGCACAGTAGCCGATAAGAGTAAATCCAAACGCAAGAAGGACGGCGTATTCTACACACCCAAATACATCACTCAATACATTGTCGATAACACCGTTGGCACACTCTGCAATGAAAAACGCATTGAACAGGGTATCGAAGAAATCGAATTTGATGGTACTTATCGAACCAAAAAAGGAGGGCTTAAACAAGAAGGCAAAAAACTCTATAAAACCCTCAATGATTACAAAGACTGGTTATTAACCCTAAAAATCCTCGATCCCGCTTGCGGAAGTGGTGCCTTTCTCAACCAAGCCCTCAACTTTTTAATCGCCGAACACAAAAACATAGACGACATCATCGAAGAACTCACTGGCCACAGCCTACCCATCTTCGACACCGACAAGTCCATCCTAGAAAACAACCTTTTTGGTGTGGACATCAACGAAGAAAGCGTAGAAATCGCACAATTATCTCTTTGGCTAAGAACCGCCAAAAAAGGCCGTAAACTATCCAGCCTCAATAACAATATCAAATGTGGTAATTCATTGATTGATGATGTAGAAGTCGCAGGCGATAAAGCCTTTGATTGGAATGTCGAGTTTAAGGAGATAATGGATAATGGTGGATTTGATGTGGTTATTGGGAATCCGCCTTATGTTAGGCAAGAGTTATTAGCTGACTTCAAACCATATTTTGAAAAAAAATATTCAACATTTGAAGGTACAAGTGATTTATTTACATACTTCTATGAAAAATCATTTACTATTTTAAAGAAGCCAAATGGTGTTTTTGGATTTATATCAAACACATTCGACAAAACAAAGGCAGGGAGAAAATTAAGAGAATTTTTAAGTGTCAACAACAATCGAAAAGTGAGCCACTCCAACAGTCGAAAAGTGCGCCACTAGTTGTTGGTTTGATTAATCAAACCAGCTTTTCTTTTTTCTTTTAATCGATAGCTTTCTCCTTTAATTTGTACA
>Ga0256834_1000045_pt1 | contig 81492 bp, 75 predicted proteins | sample 4281140metaG_FD_190536 | JGI IMG/M metagenome (GOLD analysis project Ga0256834, IMG submission 190536) | Hydrothermal vent microbial communities from East Pacific Rise, Pacific Ocean - 4281-140 | ecosystem: Environmental > Aquatic > Marine > Hydrothermal vents | place: Pacific Ocean: East...
AAAAAAAATGATATTCATCATATTCGTTTCGAAAAATAGATATTATATTTGAATAACCATAAAGGCATAAAAAATGAAACGCGAAATTATTGATGAAATCTTGCAAGCGAAAACCGGACACAAAAGATGGTTGGCATACGCAAGAGCATTACACATGGGAATACCTGTCGATAAAAAAGCCATCCCCATGATTGAAACCGATTGTCATTTCGGAAAGTGGTATTACGGCAAGGCGCAAGTATTCTCCAATCTCGAAAGTTTTAAAGCCATAGAGGAACCGCATACAATGTTGCATCAAATTTACATGCAAATGTATAAATTACGGAAAACTCCTTTGGAAACCGGATTATTTATTTCCAAGAAAGCCGCCGAAAAAAAACGGCAAGAAAAATTGGATAAATACATGGAACAATTGAATCATATTTCAGATTTGCTGATGGAATCACTTTCTCACTTCGAAAACGATATCCGTAATATGAGTGATGCCGATATTCTTTCGTATAAATATTAGCATTAGTGAGTTATAGGTTTTTGAAGTAGAAAAAGAGGCTGTCTTCACACACGGGCAGCCTCTTTTTTTATACCTTATTGTTATCTTTGTATGTTATGACGGAAAATACTTTTGTAGACCTTATCATTCCCCTTGCGGTGGACGGCTTATTCACCTACGCTTGCACACCCGAAATGTTTGAAAAGCTTGAAAAAGGCATACGCGTGGCCGTTCCCTTCGGAAAATCACAAATTCAAACCGGAATCGTTTATCGAAAACACCATATTCCGCCCGACTATCCCGTAAAATCCGTCCTTCAAATTATCGATAATGAACCCATTCTGAACGAACAAGCTTTTGCCTTAATGGAGTTTATGGTCAATTATTATCTTACTTCCTACGGAAAAGTTCTTCGCAGCGCCCTCCCCCGCTCTTTTCTGATCGAAAGCAAAACTTTCTTACAACTCAACCGCGCCAGGCATTACGATACAAAAACACTATCCGATACGGCCTATTTAATTATTGAAGCACTGGAAAAAAACACCATTCTCAATGTAGACGAATTGTCGAAAATCACCGGCAAGAAAAGCGGAAATATCAGCTGCATACATCGATTGATAGAAGAAAATATTATCCGACTAAAAGCCGATATTCGCGAAAGGTATAAGCCCAAAACCCTGACTTATGTTTTGCCCGCCGTTGATGAAGCTGAAATCGGCTTATTCCTTGATCAATTACCGAAAAGAGCCATAAAACAACGGGATTTGTTATTGAAATTTCTCCATCTTTATTATCCGGAGCGAAAACCCGTTCCGAAGAAAAAATTGTTGGACAATACTTCGCCGAGTGCGTTCAAAGCATTGATAGACAAAGGAATATTGAAAACCATCGTCAGGTTCGTGGCCCGGCAGAATTATGATGAAAAAGAAGGCGATTTTATATTTACACTCAACGAAGAACAAACGACAACCTTTCACCGGATTCGTCAAGCTTTCAATCAACAAAAACCCGTTTTGCTACACGGCTTGACCGCCACCGGAAAGACCGAAATCTATATGCAATTAATAGAAGAAACGATCGCCAAAGGCGAACAAGCCCTCCTGATGGTACCCGAAATTGCACTTACCCTCCAGCTCGTTGAAAGAATTCGTAAAAAATTTCCCGGCAAGATAGCGATCTATCATTCCAAATACGATCTTCATACCCGTCGCGAAATATGGACGGATGTTTTACACAACCGGCCCAATGCACGCCTGATATTAGGCACGCGATCGGCCGTTTTTTTGCCTTATAAACGTTTGGGATTGATCGTAGTGGATGAAGAACATGACGAATCCTACAAAGAATTTTATCACGAGCCCTTCTATCAAGCCCGGGATATGGCACTAGTGCTGGGAAAAATTCACGGCGCCAATGTTATATTAGGTTCGGCAACACCGTCATTGGAAAGCTATACACATGCACGCAATGGAAAATACGTTTTGACAGAATTATTCAAACGTTATCATGACACGCCCGATCCCGAACTTGAAATCAAAGATTTGCGAAAGGTTGTCAAAAAAAACAATTTGCAAGGTCACTTTGCACAAAATACCTTGGATGAAATACGACGCACCGTGGAAAACGGACATCAAGTAATCGTTTTTATTAACCGGCGCGGTTATGCACCCATTGTAGAATGCCGGAATTGCGGTCATATCGAACATTGCCCCAATTGTTCCGTCAGCTTGACATATCATAAGAACAGCAATACCCTCAAATGTCACTATTGCGGATATCAAATACCTATGACACACACTTGCCGCGCTTGCGGTAGTAATCAATTGGAAATGCATGGCGCAGGAACACAACAAATTGCTTCGGAACTGAACGAATTTTTCCCGGATTTCGAAATCGACCGGCTCGATACGGACACCACCAAAACCACCGCCGCCTATGAACGGATTTTACAACAATTCGACGAAGGCAAGACCCAAATACTCGTCGGAACACAGATGCTTTCCAAAGGTTTGGACTTCGACAATGTAGCGCTCGTCGTAGTGGTCAATGCCGACCGCCTGATGCGTTTTCCCGATTTTCGCGCTCATGAACGCGCCTTCCAATTGCTCATGCAAGTCTCAGGCCGAACCGGCAGAAGAATGCGTCAGGATAAAATTATCATACAAACCTACCAGCCCGGCCATCCGGTCCTGGGTTTCGTTCAAAAAAAAGATTATCAAGGATTTTATGCTTATGAAACCACCGAACGACAAACCTTCGGATATCCACCCTATCTCCGGCTAATCAAATTGGTATTGAAAGCCAAAAACCCGCAAAACCTCAATGAAGCCGCCGGTTGGATTGCCCAATCGCTTCGCTATTATATCAAAGACGTTCTGGGCCCTTCGGAACCGCCCGTTTTTAAAATCAAAAATTATTTCCATAAAGAAATTCTTATTAAAATTCCACCGAATCAACTCAATACCATCAAAGAAATCATCAAAAAAACAGTCCGAAGATATCGAAGTATTCCTGCATTCAGGAGTGTTCGATTATACATCAATCCCGACCCGTAAACCTTATGCCCCGGCAAAACGAATTTTTCTATTTTCCATTAATTTCAAAATTATATTTTTATGATTTTTGATAGCTTAAAATGAAAAAAAGGGTATTAATTTTAAATCGTAATAAACCATAAAATCATTTCATCATGAGCAAAAAAGTCACAGTGATAGGCGCCGGCAATGTGGGAGCAACCGTTGCCAACGTGCTTGCGCAAAAAAATATCATAGGCGATATAGTCCTGCTGGATATCAAGCCCGGATTGGCCGAGGGAAAAGCTTTGGATATTTGGGAATCCTCCCACATTAATTATTTCGATACGCGCGTACACGGCTATACGGACGATTATTCCAAAACCGCCAATTCCGACGTCGTTGTCATTACATCGGGATTACCGCGTAGGCCCGGCATGAGCCGCGACGATTTGATCGAAACCAATGCGAAAATCGTTAAATCCGTAGCGGAAAAGGCCTACGAATATTCACCCGACGCCATTTACATAATCGTATCCAATCCTTTGGACGTGATGACCTATACGGCCTATTTGACCACGGGATTACCGCGAGAAAGAGTTTTCGGTATGGCCGGCGTGCTTGACACGGGACGTTTCGAAGCATTCATTGCCGAAGCGCTGCATGTTTCACCCAAAGACGTTACCGCCCTATTAATGGGTGGACACGGCGACACCATGGTTCCTTTACCGCGTTATACCACCGTCTCCGGCATTCCCTTAACCGAATTAATGGATGAGGACAGCATTCAAAAACTAGTTGAACGAACCCAAAAAGGCGGCGGTGAAATCGTGAAATTACTCGGTACTTCAGCATGGTATGCACCCGGTGCGGCCGTAGCCCAAATGGTGGAAGCCGTCATTGTGGATTCGCATCGTGTAATGCCCGTCTGCGTGATGCTCGACGGTGAATACGGTCTCCGTAACGTAGCCATCGGCGTACCGGTCAAACTTGGCGCTAACGGAATAGAAAAAATCATTGAAGTGAGTTTGAACGAACAAGAAAAAGCATTACTGTATCAATCCGCCGACCATGTTAAAGAAGTCATGAAAATATTGGACGACTTGAAATTATTCTGATAATATTTCAAATCCTGTTTACCCGAAGCGTCATCTCATATTGGGTGACGCTTCTTTTTATCCTATCGTCTGAAAAATAGCAATTGAAGTTTAAAAAATTACTTGAAATCATTAAATTTGATAAGCTAATACCCGTCAAAAAATGAAACGCATTTTGGCACTAATCTTTTCCGCCCGTTTTTTGGTTGGCTTGGCATTCCTATTCTGGGTATACACCATAGTCAATCCTTATGCGTTGGAGCCACAAAACCCGTCGGTGACGCGTATGGCCGGCATTGCCGTTTTGATGGCCGTTTTATGGATGACCGAAAAAATTCCATTGGCCGTTACCGCTCTGATTCCGGTCGCCTTGTATCCTTTTCTGGGAATTATGAACGGTAAAAAAGTGGCTTCCGTTTATTTTAATCATTTAATTTTCTTGTTTATCGGTGGTTTCCTGATCGCTTTGGCCATGGAAAAATGGAATTTACACAAGCGGATAGCCGTCAATATTTTATTGCTCATCGGTAGTGCACCGCATAAAATTTTATTTGGAGTTATGCTGGTAACCGCATTTCTTTCGATGTGGATTTCCAATACCGCCACCACTATGATGATGGTTCCCATCGTATTATCTCTTTCCGCCCAATGGGATAAAGAAGAAACCTCAGGAATCACCAAAGCGCTACTACTCGGAACGGCGTATGCGGCTTCCATTGGCGGCGTGGCAACATTAATCGGAACACCGCCCAATTTGTTTTTTGCCAGAATCTATAAAATTTACTTTCCGCAAGCACCTGACATTGATTTTGCCAAATGGTTTTCTTTTGCATTCCCGCTTAGTATTTTTTTACTGGCTGCCGCTTATCTCTACTTACGATGGTTTTTTCTCCACAAACCAGAAGTTTCTATCAAGAGAAATCAAGGAGAAAAACAGGTGCTGCTTGAAGAAAAAAAACAATTGGGGCCGATGCAATACGAAGAATTCATCATAACGATTTTATTCGTTTTTTTGGCCCTACTTTGGCTCACACGTCGCGGTTTAAAAATCGGGAATTGGCATTTTCAAGGCTGGTCCGGTTGGTTTCCACACCCCGAATGGATAACAGACGGAAATATCGCCATGTTCATCGGTGTTTTATTATTTGCCATTCCGTCCAAAAACAAAAACCATGGAAAATTCATTATGGATTGGCATACGGCTTCACGCATTCCATGGAATATTATCCTGCTTTTCGGTGGTGGATTCGCACTAGCCGAAGGATTTAAAGAATCGGGTCTCACCAATTATATCGGAAATCAATTGGCCGGTTTGGGATCGCTAAGCCCGTTTTTCATTTTATTAATTGTTATCGCATCCCTGACCTTCCTCACCGAATTAACATCCAATACCGCCACGGTGGAAACCTTACTTCCCATATTGGCAAGCATGGCCGTTTTTATTCGATTAAATCCTCTCTTTTTAATGATACCCGCCACGGTTGCCGCTTCATTTGCTTTCATGCTACCCATTGCCACCCCACCTAATGCCATTGTTTTCGCCAGTGAAAAAATCAAAATCAAAGATATGATGAAAGCCGGTTTGGCCATGAATATTATCGGAATTCTGATTTTGACCGTAACCGCTTACGTATTGATGGACCGAATTTTTAATATCGACCCGCATGTATTGCCATCTTGGGCGAAAATCATTCAATCTAAAATGCCATAAATCAATTTTTATGCATGCATAATATTTACATTACAACATAAAGTTTGTAATTTTGCGTTAGAATAATAAAACACATTAAGAAATGAAAAAACTTGTTGTCTTATTTGTGATGTTCGGTTTGTTATCAGGCTCTTGCGTTTCCAAAAAAAAATATAGAGAAATGCAAGCAAAATATGAAAAAGCGGAAAAAAATTATAAAAAATTCCGCCAGAATTATACAGAATGTAAAGTGGAAAAGGCTCAATTACAAGCCCGTATCGATGCATTAAACAGTTCCAATCAAAATTTGCAAAAAGCATTGGATAAATGTATCAATTTAAACCAACAAGGCAATGTAAATATCAGCAAATTATTGGATGAAATTCGCAGTTCCAACGCTTATATCAAAATGTTGATTGCCGAAAACAAAAAGAAAGATTCGCTCAATCAAGTATTGAAGGAACAACTTACCAAATCTATCAAAGATGTGAATGCCAATGATGAAGATTTGGATATCAAAGTGAAAAAAGGCGTGGTTTTCATCTCTTTGTCGGATAAAATGTTATTTAAATCCGGAAGCACACACATCAATCCCCAAGCGGACCGCGTTTTAGCTAAAATCGCCAAAATCCTTAATGCACACCCGGATTATGAAATTTTAGTCGTAGGGAACACGGACAATGTTCCTATCCACACAAAATGTATTAAAGACAACTGGGATTTGAGCGCACTACGTGCGACGGCCATAGCCCGAAAATTACAAACCGATTTCAATGTGGATCCCAAGCGCATCACTGCCGGAGGACGCGGCGAATGGCAACCCAAAGCCGATAACAACACCGCCGAAGGACGTCAGAAAAATAGAAGAACCGAAATTATCCTTTTGCCGAAATTGGACGAATTCATGAAACTGATGAATCAAGCACCACAACAATAACTCATTCTATATCAAACACTTGGGTGTATATTTTTGCATCCAAGCGTTTGCTTTAATAAAAATGATAAACCATAGTTTAAAATATAAAAAAAATTATTATATTTGCACCCCGATTTCGGCCTGCTAAAAAGGAAAATAAAAAGGAAAATAAAGAGGAAATTATATGTGGAAAATTTTTGGAAAAAAAAACGAAGAAGCCGGAAATCATCAAATTATGCGAGAGCATAACGGCCATCAAAACAACTTGACAAAAAAAACTGCAAAACCACTCTTTCCGGCAAAACGAAACGGAGAAAAAAAACTAAAACCCGAGTTTCTTTCACAACGCAAAAATTCAAACGGAAATAAAACCTATAACAATTCGTTCAAGTTATCCGGTTTATCCGAAATTCCCGAACAAAACAACCTGAAAAAAAACAATGAAACCTTAACGAAAATAAACCGGAACGAAAGCGCTGATAAAAAGAATTTATATAATCATTATGAAGAATTGGAATTTTTTTTTCTGAAGCTTATAAATGAATATCCGCAATCGATACTATTAGCCGGCATCAAGCCATTAAATGAAACTAAAGTTATTATTTTTGAGGATAAATATAAAAAAATCGATTTCCGTCCGTTTTTTCAACACATCGAATCCGTTCCGGTAAAGTTAAACGAAGAAAAATTTTCCAAGCCGGAATATATCCTGCTGAAATTGACCGGAAATAAAACAGCTTATATACATTTTCGAAACAAGCATATCGTATTTACCGTTTTCGATATGGAAAATATCAATACGGGAATTATTATCAATATCATTGCCAAAGAACTCAATAACTTCAAAAACCTATAACTATGGACACAAAAAAATTAAACGAATCCATGATGGTCTTAAAAGAGGCCTTAGGAGACGCACTGATAAGTGCTGACATTTGGATTAAAGGTACGGGAACATCCATTGCCGGCTTCAACGGCAATCCTCGTGCCACTGCACTTTTCGATCAAATCACCAAAGACATCGTCAAAAGCTTGAAAAGCTCGGGATTCCCCGTTTTGGACAAGTATTACCTGATTAACTTGGCCGACGGAAAACTCGTGGTTGTATTGAATCATGGCGATTATTTATGGAAAATGCTTGTGGACGGTGATAAAGCCAACCTCGGTTTGTTGTTGAATATTGCCATCCCTGACGCTTTGAAAGCACTGGACGAAGCCATTGCGGGATAACTATTATTTTCCCCGACAAATCCTAGGTCATTCGCTGTTGAATGGCCTTTTTTATTTTTTTAATACCAAGAACGCGAAAACATTTTAAATAAATCCGGCAAACTGAAAACGAACATGATGCGAATGTGTTGCCAATAGGTTTTGTCGAAGCGCTCCATGCCCGAATCGGAAATCACGGGAAAATACAACTCGAAGAAATCGGGAACAAGATAATAACGTAAGCCTGCATCATAATGAAACCGCCAAGGCTTATGCCGTTTTTTTACCCAACCGTAGTCTACATATAGATTGAAACGCTTCCAAATGCCTATATTTAAATTATTAACCGCCATGACTTGATTGGCAAATTGGTCGGGATAAAACACTTTGAATGCACCTTCGGCATAAATATACTGCTGAGCCATAATTCCTTGCTCTTCGGAGCGTCCGTAGTAATGATATTTGAATAAATAATCCACGGGGCGGGAAAGAGCGAAAGAAAAATAATCCGTTCCGGTATGATTAACGGGCATCCAGCCAAAATAAAATCTAAACTCGAATTGACGAAATTGGTCAATAAACCTACGGAATTTGAATTCGGTTTGCCATTTCACAAAAGAACGGTGAAGTTCCAATATATTCAAAAGAGAATAGCGATTGAGGAATGCTTTTTTGAATTGAAGATCACTTAAGCGAAAAACGGCATATCGGGTGGATTCGTCTTGAACCGGAGCATCTTTATGCACATATAGCCATTCAATTGCAATGGTATTTCCTTGCATCAATTTTTTTTTCCGGTTTTTAAAATTCAAGGTAAAATACACATCGAAAATGCGATAAAACCGGTCGAAATCGTAATGATAAATATCAAAATATCCCCCCAAAGAAAATCCGAAAAAATGAGGCGAAACATAGTGTTTTATCCATTTGAAATTTCCACTTCCGGTTAAGGTTTGACTGCGCCATGCATAATCGGGCTTGAATTCCCAAGCAAAAGTTCTGTCCAATAAAGTTTTATTGTTTACGGCCATTCCGGTTATCAAGCCGTCGTATAAATTAAAATCCACCGACGGATTGAAGAAAAATTGACGTTTAAAAGGATTTCGCAAATCGGAAACGGGACGTATGCTTATTTTCTTCCGGCTTCGCGGCCAAATATTATCGCCTTTTTCCGGTTCGGGATATAGCAAATCTTTATTTACATACCAGGTGATTCTTTGATTGTATGGCATATAAACCGATGTATCCTTACCCCTAAAAAAGAGTATTTTTTTTCGGCAAATCGAATCTCCCGCCATGCCGCTAAGCACTACGGGCAAGGCAATATTTCCACGGTTCAAAATCCGCAATTCCAAACTGTCGCCTTTTTTCTTCCCTTTGAGTTTAAAATCAGGCTTCATTGCAGATTGATAATAATTCCCTTTAAAAAATCTTAGGGCGGCGAAATCAAAACCCGCCGAATCCAAAATTTGACCGGGTTGCAGAGAATTTTTCCCGGCCAATATCAAAATGTTTTTCAACCAAGGATCAAATTTTTCCTTTACAGAAAAATACCGAAGATTTCGCCATGCCAGTGCCGACTTATAAGGAACTGCTATTTCACGATTAAAATTGGTCAATGAATCCGCAGACAAAAGCAAATCCTGATCACGGTTCATCGAAACCATATAATAATATGAGAGCGGGTATTTGTAAATATATGGATAGCGGAAAAATTCGTAAATGTTTAAGAACGGCCAATGTCCCGTTTTCCCGGCCAAACGGATTTCGGGATAAAAACGGCTTACGTACTCCATCACCAGCCACTGCATCAAACCCGCCCAAAACGCATAATCCCGTCGCAAATCCACATGCCAATAACGCATGCTTTCTTTGATAATTTGTTTTAGCAAGTTAATTTCCAAAACGAAATTTTTATCGAAAGGATTCATTACCGGCAACCAATGTATGCCATAGACCGGGTGACGACCCGATAATTCGTTGTCAATCAACACTTTATCGGGAAACGAAAATGAAAATTGTTCCAAAAAACCGGTCACGCGATCCAGCGCGATAATTTTAGCCGCATCTTCCGTTTCGGAAAAAAAATTCCGGTCGATAATAAAAAGCGTTCCTTTTCTGATAATCCGCAAAGGCTTTTCGCCGTAAAAAGCCATATCCAATCGATTATTTTCACTTTTCAAGAAAACTTGCATGCGACCATCGGATAACAACCGCTCTTGACCGGCCGAAGGATGACAACCGGAACATTTCACATTCAAAGTCAACCGGACGGATAAATCTACCAAAGGAAGATCGTTTAAATTCTTATTCCGGTATGGTTTAAACTCCTTGAAAAAAACCGGCATGGGCAACCAATCGCGCAGCATTGCTCCGTGCTTTCGGTATCCAATCCCGGTAAATTTGGCATCGGGTAGTTTCAATCTTCCGGTAATCATGATTTGATGTTTCCCCTCGGGAAAATGTTTCTTCAAAATAATTTTGAACCAATCGGGAAAGGGATGTAAAATTTGATATTCGCTAGCGGAATCCACTTTTAAAAATCCCCGTTCATTTTCCGATGAAAAGGCAAAATGAAGCTTGTATTGCCCCGATATAGCCTCACCTATTCCCGAATGAATATCGGAATAGGCATTCAGCCAATTATAAAAATATAGCGTATCGCCTGGCTTTAATGTATCGTAGCTAATTTCCATTCGAAATACGGCTACGGAACGAAAATCGTCGTTAAAACGAACATCAATTTTTTGTTCAAGCGGTATTTGTGCGAACAAAAATGAAGTGACCGGAAACAATAAAACCGGTAATTTAATCTTTAATGAAAGGCACAGGCCGAAAAACCGCTTGTGGCGATGTAACATAATAAATTCCGGGTTTTAAATCACCAATATACCAATTTTCGTCATTTCGAAGCGTTTTGGTTTTAAGGATTTTACCGCTTACATCGGAAATATAAAACAATTGCGGCACTTGAAGGTTTTCGACATGAATAAAATCCGTTGCGGGATTGGGATAAATGGCAAATTTCGACAAACGGGTTTCTTTCACATCAAAAATACGGTCGGTGTATAGTGTCAACACCACGGGAATATGATCGCTCATCTCCCATAAATTATTACGAAGTGTTTGTGGATAGAAACCGGAACATTGCGAATCGTTAATATCGTCATTAAAACAATTGCCGTTATTCCCGTATGCCGAATATGAACCCCGGCGATAATACAAATCCCCTTGCGTTTGCATGAGCTCCTGCGAAACCAAGATAAAATCAAAGCGATCATCCAGCCCGCCACCAACAAAATTTCCTCCTTTATTCACATTAGGCGACTGCGTATGCAGATCCGCAAAAGAGGAATTATTATGCCAATATCCGGGACGATTCACCGGATCTTTCAAAATAATAGCATTGGTAGTGTCAATAAGTTCCCTGTATGCCGGTTCATCGCTGTAATACAAATTAAAATCACCCGCCACCAATACATAATGCCCGGCGGGTATATTCGCTAAATCGGCCGTCAAAATATCAACCATTTCCAATCGTTTTTGCTCATTTACATCGCCCGATGACGCCTTCAAATGCAGAACGTAAACATCGACAAACACCGTATCTATATCTGCAGTTTTTAGGGCTAAAGTATAATGATTGATATCACGAATCGAAGTGGTTAAATATGTTTGGGATACCAATTCCAATTTATCCGAATTATAAAATAACATCTGTTGCAAGGTGGAATTGGGATTGGAATGACACCATTCGAATTGTGCCGCTTCATAAGCGGAATTCAGCGGTTTTAGGGCACGGTAAAGCACCGTGTCGGCGGCGGCAGCGGTTTCCACTTCGCAAACGGCAAAAATATCGGGACGGTAAGTTTCCAGAATCGCTCGCAAATAAGATGTTCTCGAGTAATCGGTTCCGTCGGGAAAAAGCATGAGATTATAACTCATCACACGCACGCTGTCTTGAGCCGAAACCCGGAAAAAAAAAAGCCCGATAAGAATAATGAAAAGCTTAGAAATTCGGTTGTAATTTGTATTTTTCATAAAATCTATTAATAATTTCGATCACTTCATTCACACTATCCGTCACATGAATTATATTTAAATCCTCCGGGCTGATGTATTGATATTTTTCCAAGAGCTCGGATTTAATCCAATTCAGCAATCCTTGCCAATAGGAAGAATCAAAAAGAATAACGGGAAATTTTTGGATTTTGCGGGTTTGAATCAAAGTTAACGCTTCAAACAATTCGTCCAAAGTACCGAAGCCTCCGGGCATCACCACAAAAGCTTGTGCGTATTTAATAAACATTACTTTTCGCACAAAGAAATAGCGAAAATCAAGCAATTTGTCCTCGTCTATATATGGATTATGGTGCTGTTCGAAAGGCAAATCGATATTCAATCCTATGGAATCGGCGTTTTCTTCCTGTGCACCTTTGTTGGCGGCTTCCATAATGCCGGGACCGCCGCCGGTAATTATCCCGTATCCTTCCTTGGCCAACCGGCGGGCAATTTCCACTGCCTTTTCATAATGTTCGCTTCCGGGTTTTGTGCGTGCCGAACCGAAAATCGTTACTGCCGGACCCAATTTTGACAAAGTCTCAAAACCGTCAACAAATTCACTCATGATACGAAATATCTGCCACGTATCGTTGGTCTTTATCTCATTCCAATTTTTTTTGACCTGTTTATTCATATTGTTTCTTCATTTTGACAAAAAGCAGCGCAATTTAAGAAAAATAGACGTTATTTAGTCCATAAAAAATATTTTCGTTTTCATAATCAATAATAAAAACCTAAGGCTACATTTAAATTATCGCCTTAACATAAAATCCGGTAAATCTTTCGAAAACTATTCCAATTCCTCCACTCTGGCCACCGTATCCAAAAAAATATCTTTCAAGCGATGATCCGATAAAACTTTTTTCAATGCTTCCAATGGAAACAATTGTTCCTTTTTCAACACGTAGGCCACGGCTAATAAGGCGGCACTTTTGCGGTTAACCAAAGCATGAAAAGGTTTGATAATCAATTTTTTATATGAGAAATCAATCTTTCCGGTCAATTTCTCGTCTAAATAGACCTTGGTGTCTGCAGTAATCCGGTGTTTAACTTTTTCCAATCCATCTTCGGTTACGATAACGGCAATATCGGGATTATCCAACCCCGTATAATTAATTTCGTTCTTGTCGGCAATCACTTCCGCTACGGAAAATCCCGTGCCCACGGTAATGGGATACTCTCCTTTCATGGTGGCTTGCATCCCCGACAGCATAGCCGCTTGTGCCATAAACGCACCGACGGATTGTACACCGCCTCCCGCCGAACCGGCAATCAAAATCCCCGTTCGTTTTCCGGCATGGGCTTCAAACTCCGGCGAAAAATAGCGCTCGCGGTCAAATAACGAATTTCTTTCTTTGGAAACAATATGCGTAGGCGGACGATTGTTTTCAAATTCCTCTTCATCATCGGCAACTGCCATTAGTTCCGGTAATTTCTTCATACCGTACGATGGACACAAACTGGCAATCTCAACTAACGAAAAGCCTTCCGTTTCAATGGCTTTACGAATTTTTTCCTTAATATTTTTCGGATTATTCACCCGAACGGCATAGCGCGCTCCGCTGGCATATGCCAATTTTACCACGTCAAATGGCGGAATATCTTTTTCAAAATCGATAATTTCCTTGTATTTCCGTGTGGACAAACCGCTTATTTGTCCGCCGGTCATACCATATAATAAATTATTAAGCAAAATCAAAGTCATATCCACATTGCGACGCGCATCTTCCAATATGTGCTGTAATCCTATCGTTGCACCTCCGTCTCCGATAAAAGCTATGGTTTTTTTCCCGGGCTTCTGCTCCAATCCCATAGCCACACCCAATCCCAAGGCCGGTGAACGACCATGCAACCCGTGAATGGTATGCGTGGCAAAAAGCGGATCAATCAAACCGCTACATCCGATATCGCTCACTATGACAATATCTTCGGGCTTATAACCCAAATCTTCCAAAACTTTGGCCAGTTGGTTTATGCTGATTCCGTGTCCGCAACCCGGACAAAACGGAAATTTCTTCCCGGTTAAAATTTTTTCTTTTGTTTCGATCATAACATTAAATTGAGTTTAAGATAAAACGGCTTCAACAATTTCTCCGGGCGTTATCATCATTCCAATCTTATTCACTCCGGTAACCTTTCCCGGCGCTCTTTCACCGAATAAAATCTCCTTCAATTGTCCCGTCAAATTTTCTTCGGCAATGATTATCTTATCGTAATCATCCAACCAATCATAAAGCTTTTGATGAACGGGTAATAATGTTTTCAATACTAATAAATCCACGTTTTTGCCGTCTCGTGTGAGAATTTTTATTGCATCTTTGGCGGCATCGGTGGTAATGCCCCATGTTAAAATCAACGTTTTGGCGGATGGTCCCGATTTAATCCATTCATACGCAAACAGATCATCGATATTACGGATGAATTTTTTACGCAATCGTTTGGTATTTGCCATGGCTTCGGGATCGGCTTTGCGGATATTTCCGTCTTGATCGTGAGTGGAAGCCGTAAACCGGGTCGAAAATTCGTCGTCACCTAACGGCACAAAGGCGGGTGTATCGTTCGCTTCCGGTTTATACGGCTTGAATTCTCCGGTAATTTGACGTTGGTGCGTATGTTTCTGAAGCGGTTTTAATCTTCCTAAATCAAAACTTTTTCGGTACATCACCATTTCCTTGGATGTTAACAAAAAAACGGGTGTCCGGTATTTGATCGCCGTTTCCACCGCTTTATTCGACAATGTCCAAGCATCTTCAAAACAGGAAGGTGAAAACACTGGCACCGGATATCCGCCGGAAATAATCCCTTTCAAAAACATCAAATCACCTTGTGCACCCGTAGTGGCAGAACCCGTGCTGGGTCCCAAACGCTGTGTGATCACAATCACCATCGGTAATTCCATGGCATAGGCCATATTAATACTTTCCACCATGAGCGCAATACCCGGAAAAGCACTGGAAGTGACCGGTATCTTCCCCGTAGCCGATAAACCTGCCATCCATTGTAAAGTGGAAATTTCATCGGGCGCAGCCAGAAACAAAGGCATGCGCTGCTTGGCATACTTATATGTCCAATTGGAAGGCGTAATGGGATAACCCACAAATACATCGGCGCCGGATTGTGCCAGCGCTTCAATGATAATCTTCGACCCGTCAACCAACGCCAATTGTCCGGTTGTCATAATATTGCATTTTAGTCAGCCACAAATGTATAAAATACTTTTTAAACCCGGCATGAATATTTATTTAGTTTGCCGGAAATTTTTCTTAACATTAACAACCGAATCTATTTCTTCTTATCGCGTAAATAATAATTCACGATATTTGACCAACGGCCAAAGTTCATCGTCCACCTGCATTTCCAAATCATCGGCCAAAACACGGATTTTTTCCATCTGCGGAATAATCCGTTTCGTTATCAAATCCGCTTTTTCCTCCTCATTTTCAATCGATTGCATCAAACGAAGCAACTTCTTTAACCGGTTATTTTCGCCAATTAATTCCGTCAAATCACTCGACAATTTTTTCAAATTTTCCGTATCGCTCCGAATTCCCAAATCTTTTAAATGCTTGATATTTTCCGCCAATCTTGTTTGATAATTCGTCACTACCGGAATAATATGATTGGAAATCAAATCGGACAAAACCCTTCCTTCGATTTCCAGTTTTTTATTATATTGTTCCAATAAAACATGATAACGCGATGCTAATTCCGCTTCGGAATATACACCCAAATCAACGAAAAGCTTCACCACTTCCGGTTCTTGCAATACTTTCAATGCAGCCGGTGTCGTTTTCAAATTGCTCAATCCCCTTTCTGCCGCTTCCCGTTTCCATTCTTCACTGTATCCGTTTCCTTCAAATAAAATTCGCTCGCTTTCCTTAATATATTGGCTTAACACGCGTATAATGGCATCGTCTTTTTTCAATCCTTTTGCGATTTGCTTTTCGAAATCTTCCAAAAACCGCTTCAATTGCATGGCCATAATGGTATTGAGGCTAATCATCGGTGAAGCACAATTGGCCGACGCGCCCACCGATCGAATTTCAAATTTATTTCCCGTAAAGGCAAACGGCGATGTTCTATTCCTGTCCGTATTGTCAAGAAAAATTTGAGGGATCTTCCCTATTACATTGATTTTCAATTCCGTTTTTTCATCCGGCGTCAATTTTCCTTTCTTCAAATTTTTCAACTCTTGCAAAACACCTGTCAAATATTTACCTATGAAAACCGAAATGATGGCAGGCGGTGCTTCATTGGCCCCCAAACGGTGATCATTCCCCGCCGAAGCTATGGAAGCGCGAATCAGTTTTTCATAATCATTAACGGCCTTTATCACATTCACAAAAAAGGTCAGAAATCGCAAATTCCGTTTCGGCGTGTCCCCCGGACTCAATAGATTGATTCCCGTATCCGTCATCAACGACCAATTGTTATGCTTCCCCGATCCGTTGATGTATTCAAAAGGTTTTTCGTGCAAAAGCACTTCAAAATGATGCCGCCGGGCGATTTTCTTCATGATATCCATCAATAAAGTATTATGATCCACCGCTAAGTTCACTTCTTCAAACACCGGAGCAATTTCGTATTGTCCGGGTGCCACTTCGTTATGACGCGTCTTTACGGGAATGCCCGCCTTCAACGCTTCGATTTCCAAATCACGCATAAAAGCCATCACGCGCTCGGGTATCGACCCGAAATAATGGTCTTCCATTTGTTGGTTTTTCGCCGGCGGATGACCCAACAATGTCCGGCCTGTCATAATCAAATCGGGACGTGACTTGTATAAGGCACTGTCTACTAAAAAATATTCTTGTTCCCAACCCAATGTGGCATAAACTTTTTCCACATTACGGTTAAACATCTGCGCCACTTGTGTCCCGTAATAATCTAGGACTTGAGACGAACGAAGCAACGGCGTTTTGAAATCCAAAGCTTCGCCCGTGTAGGAAATAAAAATCGTAGGTATGCAAAGCGTAGTGCCGTATATAAAAGCCGGTGAACCCGGATCCCATGCCGTATAACCGCGCGCTTCAAACGTGTTTCTCAACCCCCCGCTGGGAAAACTCGAAGCATCCGGCTCTTGCTGTGCCAATTGATTCCCCGTAAAAACTTCCAAAGACTCCCCGTCAGGCAATTTTTCCAAAAACGAATCGTGTTTTTCGGCAGTCGCCCCGGTGAGCGGCTGAAACCAATGCGTATAATGCGTAGCTCCGTTTTCAATCGCCCATGTTTTCATCGCAGCCGCTATTTTACCGGCCAATTCCCTGTCCACCGTCAAACCTTTCTCCTTCACTCGCTTAAATTCCCGATAACTCTCTTTATCCAAATATTGACGCATCTTTTCGTCGGTGAAAACATTTTTCTCAAAAATCTCCGACCGTTTCTTAACCGGTTCGATTTTTACAGGCGAACGATCAAAAGTTTCGCGTAATGCCATAAAGCGTATATTCATATCAATTCAAGTTTTAAATCTCCATACAAAAATATACATTTTTTCTCAGTCCAAACGAATATTTTAAAGACACATCAAAAAAAAATGTTCAAATTATATACACACTCCCTTTAAAAATTATGGAGAAAGAAAAAAAATATGTTTTTTTAAAAGAATCCGGTTTTAATTACGCGATGAGAAAATCAAATGGAAACTATAATTGTTTCGCTGAATTGAAACTACATTTAACACTCGAAGCCGAAAATTAACAACAAAACAATCACACTACCGATAAAAAGCCGAATCGGTCGAAAAAGTCATTGTTTATTAACATTATAGAATTTAACACTGTTAAATTTATTAACAACTCACAATTCAATCGAAGGAAATTTTTCAACTATATTACGGGGAGGACGTATGGGTTTGCCGTCTTTTGCGGCAAAAAACAATTCCACTTCCGCTTCCGTGGTTTTTTGACCCGATTCATTGAAAATTTCGTATTCGAAAATCAACTTAACTCCCGGTGGTTTTTTTATATTTACTTTCACCGTAATTTTTTCATCAAAAGTCAAGGGAATAATATATTTGATTTTTATTGTCCTAACAGGCAACAATATTCCGTTGGCTTCCAATGACTTATAGGAAATTCCGATTTGTTTCATCCATGCTATTCTCGCCGCTTCCAAATAAACCGGATAAACACTGTGGTGAATGTAACCCATTTGATCGGTTTCGGCATAACGCGTAATAATATCAAAGGAATAAGTATTTTTCGAATGCATAATTCGGATTTCTGGCGCCTAATTATACGGAAATCTTTTTTAATTTCCAAGCAAAAAAAATTTTTTTATCAACAAATTTTTGTCAATTTTTGCAGTAGAAAAATAAATAAAACAAGCAAATTATTTTTAATAATTATTTAGTAATCTTTTAAAACCGCGTTTTAGCCTATGGAAGCTAGCAAAATTTGGGACGAATGTTTGGCTTTTATCCGGTCCAATACCTCGGAAGAAGTTTATGAAACTTGGTTTAAACCGATTAAAGCGATCAGCCTTCAGGATAAAACGCTAAAAATCGAAGTCCCCACTCAATTATATTATGAATGGCTCGAAACGCATTTTGTGGATTTGCTTCGCGCAGCGCTCACTAAAGTGTTGGGGCGAAATGCCAAATTGATTTATGCCGTGCGCATGTCCAAAACCGACGATCAAGCCAAAATTAACTATCCCGGCGCTTCCAAACCCAAAATTAACACCGTAAATCCCAAATCCCGCATCATCAAAGATATTAACCCCTTTGTGATTCCGGGCGTGGAAAAAGTTACCATCGACTCCAACCTCAACCCCAATTATACCTTTGATAATTTCATAGAAGGGCCTAATAACAAATTAGCGCGCAACGCCGGAATGGCCATTGCCAAACGCGTAAACGAAGTAGCCTTTAATCCGCTTTTTATTTTCGGCGGCGTAGGTCTTGGAAAAACCCATTTGGCCAATGCCGTTGGCGTGGAAATCAAACGGCTCCATCCCGGCAAAAACGTGCTCTACGTCTCCATGGAAAAATTCAGTCAGCAATACGCTTCCGCTACGATAAATAATACGCGCAACGATTTTCTACAATTTTACCAAATGATGGACGTGCTGATCGTGGATGATGTGCAATTTTTAGCCGGGAAAGAAGGAGCCCAGAAAGCTTTCTTCCAGATTTTCAACCATTTACATCAAAACAAAAAAATCCTCATTTTCACTTCCGATAAAGCTCCCGTGGAAATCAAAGACATCAAAGGACGCTTGCTCTCACGCTTTAAATGGGGTCTTGCCGCCGAATTGAAAGCCCCCAACTACGAAACTCGCGTCAGGATTATCAAAGCCAAGCTCTTCGCCGACGGCATGGAAATGCCCGAAGATGTGATTCATTATATCGCCCAAAACGTCCGGTCCAATATACGCGAAATAGAAGGTATACTCACCAGCTTGATCGCTCAAGCCACCTACATGCATCGCGAAATCAACCTCGATTTGGCACAAGAAGTCATCGACAAAATCGTTCGTCATCAAAAACCCCATTTCAGCTGCGAAATGATTAAACAACATGTAGCAAAATTTTTCAACATCGACGTAAGCCTGCTGGATACCAAACGTCGCAAAAGACAAATCGTCATGGCGCGGCAAGTAGCCATGTATCTGGCCAAAAAATTCACTAAAGCTCCGCTCGAACAAATCGGTCGCGAAATCGGAAACAAAGATCATGCCACCGTTATTTATTCACTCAAAGTCGTTAACGATTTAATGGATACGGATAAAAAATTCCGTAAATTCGTGGACGAAATCGAAAACGGACTATACAATTTATGAAATTATTTCCCCCGAAAATTTTATTCGTTTGTCTCGGCAATATTTGTCGTTCACCCTTAGCGGAAGCATTACTAAAACACAAAACCAATACCCAAAATTGGCTTATCGATTCGGCCGGCCTCGATTCATGGCATCTCGGAGAACCTCCTTGCGATTTGACCCGCCGAATATTGACCGAAAACGGTATTCAAACCGAACATCGGGCCCGGTTGTTCAACACCAAGGATTTTGACAAATTCGACCTTATTTATGTCATGGATCATCAAAACTTGCAACAAGTTTTAAACATGGCGCGCAATGATAACGACCGTGCCAAAGTAAATTTGATTCTCAACGAAATTTTTCCCGGCGAAAATCTCGACGTCCCCGATCCCTACATGCAAAATCAAGCCGCCATCCAACAAGTTTATCACCTGCTGGATGCCGCCACGGATCAAATCGCACAAAAATTCAACCATGAAAACAAACGATAAGCCGAAGCTGTATTTAATTCCTAATTTCCTGAACGACCAAATATCACCCGAAAATGTTTTTCCGGAATATAACAAGATGGTTATCAGAAACTTAACTCATTTTATTGCCGAACACGAAAAAAGCGCACGACGTCTTATCAAATCCATTTTGCCTCAAAAATCACAAAATGAATTGCATTTTTTTCTCCTTAATAAACATACACCCGTAGCCGAACTCGGTAACTTTTTACAACCTATGCAAAAAGGTTATTCAATGGGACTAATCAGCGACGCAGGTTTGCCCGCCATCGCCGATCCCGGCAGCCAAATCATTCACTTGGCACGAAAATACGATTTTGAAATCAAACCGCTTGTGGGGCCATCTTCGATTTTTTTGGCACTAATGGCATCGGGGTTGAACGGACAACATTTTGAATTTCACGGTTATTTGCCTGTGAATACACCCCAACTCATCAAAAAAGTCAAACAATTGGAAAACGAAACCATTCGGCAAAATAAAACCCAAATTTTTATCGAAACACCTTATCGAAACGACCGTCTTTTACAAATTTTATTGAAAAACCTCAAGGAAAACACAATGCTTTGCGTAGCGGTGGACTTAACAGGACCGAATGAGAAAATCCACACATACAACATTGCACTATGGCGAAGAAAAAAGTTATCGTTCCATAAAATTCCTGCCGTTTTCCTATTGGGGAACTCAAATACCCGTCAGAAATTATAACGCATGGTTAGCGTATAAAGACTTCCCGTTTTCCGAATATCATAAACGGAAGTTAAACCGACAGGGAACAATTGTTCCGTCATTTTTCGCTTGATGGTGACGGCGGCAAAATCCACTTCCACACTACCGAAATCGTATCCCACCCCGAAGCTGATATTCTCCGTCGTCAAATCTTTTACATAACGATATGGAGAAGTTCTGTAGGAATAACCCGCACGCAAACTAAAATCATCCACTTTTAACTCACCACCAACCGAAAGCGTATGCACGGCCGTATAATTATCCCGAATCAACCGGTTTAAGGCTTTAAAATAATCTCCCTCGCTTCCGTCGTCCAAGCTTAAATGGGTTTGCCCCCAATCCGTATAAGTATAATGAAACGATATCAATCCGCTTTTTTGGAATATAAAAGTCATGCCGGCCATCGTTTTGCCGGGTGAAATATAACGATAAGGCTGATAAACATTCGTTTGTTCAGGGTTTAAATCGAAATAATTGATTTCGTCCGTATTGCCGTCACCGTCCAAATCGTCACGATCCAAAGATTCGGAATAAAGGATTTCGTGCAAGGTTTCTTTCACCGTCCACCAAACCGGCGAATGGTAGGCAAGCGACAAACGAATCGACGGAATCAGTTTATACATCAATCCGATTTTAAAACCATAACCGTCCGCATCGGTTTTAAGTTGTGTCTGATATTTCACACTTTGCAAAACGGAATGGGCATCATAACCGTCTTCCTGCAATGTGCGGTTCCGTGTCAAATTCAATCCTTGCTTCTGAAAACTCAAGCCCAACGCAAGCTTCTTTTTATATTCACCCGCAACAAAAAAATCGGTAACATGCTTTTTTCCGAATATTTCCATATCCAACCGGTGACGAACGCCGCCTGCATGAGAGGCATTGCTAACGTAATCCGTATTGTTTTGATCGTTGGAAACCGGATCTATCAAATAACCTTGATATGCCAAAAAGGCTTTTTGTGCGGATGAACCGTAATTTTCTCCCAACCATTCATAGACACCGTCAAAACTTTCCAGTGTGCCGATATTCAAATCGCCTGTCGGAATACCTTGCGCATGTGCCAAGAAATATTGCGTAATATCCAATCCGTCGCCATTTATACCGGCCATGGAAAAATGATTATCATAACTCCGCAACAATCGCATATTAAATCCAAAAGCGATCTTGTTCCAATCGGAAGCGGAAGAAATATAAGGCAGGACCAAACCTATTTGAGCCGTGCGAAACAAACGGTGATAAATACTCAAATCCTGTGTTTGAGACGTTTGACCGAAATAATCGGTCGTATTATTCAAATGATAAATCGAAGGCGACCATGAAAAACGGTTCGTAACAAAGTAAACCGAACCCGCCGGATTATCGGATACGGCGCTCAAATCGGAACCGGACGAACCGATAGCTCCTGCAGTGGCCGTATACCGGGCCGACCCGTTCAACTCTTCGTCATTATACCAAAAAACATCATTCAAATCTTGTGAAAAAATTTGAGAAAAAACGCTTGACAACAAGACAAAGACCAAAATGATTTTCTTCATAATATTTTGGATTTCAAATTACGGCTCAATATAAATTATGTTTAGCGGAATTATCTCCGGTGGTTTCTTGAAAAATTCGAACGATTTCCTCCACCATGTCCGAATGAAGAATGCGAACGCCCGGAACCATTCCTTAAACGGAAACTACCGAAAGAACGCGAACTCCTTGTCGAACCACTCCGTGTGGAATTGGAATTAAAATGTATTGCTCTTGTTCCGGAAGAATAACTCGAATGAGAAAGAGAATAATTTCGTCTGGGAACCTTTGTTCTTACGGATTGTGCCGAACGCTTGGTTTGGTGTCGTGTTATCCGTGTTTTATTCCTATTTTTATTCAACGTTCCATAGGAATATATGCGACGGTTAGGTGTCGAATGACGAATCGTTTCGCGCGTATCGGAACGAATCGCGGTTTCACCGGAACGAATGGCATGAACATTATTCCTATTCCGCTCCTTTTGATAATGACTGCCGCGAATTCGAACATTATTCAAATATGAACGTCCGTTTCCTCCATTACGGCGAGTGCGTGAATTGTTAGTTCTTGTATTGCGAATTGCCGGTGCCCGATGTCTGCGAATACGATCCACATTGCGAATACTCCTTGTATCTCGACTGCCACGGATTATTCCGTTATTGCGCGAATTAGGTATTGTACGAGTAGTACGTCCGCCTCGAACCATACCGTTTTGGTGACCGTTTCTTATGCCGGTCCTAATATTCGTATTTCTCCCTTGGCGAACTCCCGCGTTACGAATATTCCTGCCGGTAATACTCCTGTCGCGTCCATTGCCAAAAGTGCGTCCCGGATGTAATTTACGCATCAAATCACGCGAAATAACCGTCCCGATATGGCTCGGACGACCGCCACGCGGACCGCGAACATTCGTCACATAAGTGTTATACATCACATATGGATAACCCGAATAATAACCCCCGTAATGTCCGTAATAGTGCGGATAACCGTAGTAATAAGGATAATAAGGATAACCGTAGTAATAATAGGTATAATAAGGGTAATGACCGTAATAATTATTGATAACTACATAATCATAACCCCATGGATCGCACCACGGATCATAAAACCACGGATCATAAAAACCCCCATAATAACTCACGGTAAAATAAATCCCCGGTGAATAGAAATACCAGCGAGGACGATACCAAAACCAATAAGTATCGTAGTGTACATATACATGAACATCGTGGTCGTCTCCATCGGATCGGGACCGGTTGTAGGAATCGGTCAAATCGGCCGGATCGGTTGTATAGTCGCTGTCATTATCATAGGAACGTGCTTGATCGTTCGTTTGTTCTTCTTCCGTATATTCTCCCGCTTGATCACGATCATTTTGTGTTTGCTCGAAAATATATTGACGTTTCCCGGTAGATTGTTCCGGTTCCGTGTGCCGGGATTGATTATGCCGGAAAGCATCCTGATATTCCGTATCATTATAATACATCCCGTCGTCGGCGGAAACATTGTGATAACTGTCGCATGAAGTCATCACCAACGCCGAAGCGAACATAAGAACGAAGAAGGGGAAATATTTTTTCATGGTTGTAGATTTTGCTCCTATAAAGATAATCATTAGTTTTGTCATTCAAAAATCAGACTTCAATAATTATACCAAACTAACTAAATTTTGTAACAATTATGGCAAAAAAGCTTCCCAAACGCTCCGAAGATTATTCCAAATGGTATAATGAATTGGTGGTGCGCGCCGGATTAGCCGAAAATTCAGGGGTTCGCGGAATGATGGTCATCAAACCTTATGGATTTGCCATTTGGGAAAAAATGCAGGCGCAATTGGACAAAATGTTTAAGGAAACAGGCCACCAAAACGCATATTTTCCTTTATTGATACCCAAAAGCTATTTTGCCAAAGAAGCAGAACACGTGGAAGGTTTCGCCAAAGAAGCCGCCGTGGTAACACACTATCGATTGCGCACGACCGCCGACGGAAAAGGCATTGAGGTAGACCCAACGGCCAAATTGGAAGAAGAATTGATTATTCGCCCCACTTCCGAAACAATAATTTGGGATACCTATCGCCGGTGGATTCAATCCTATCGCGATTTGCCGCTTTTGATTAACCAATGGGCTAATGTAATGCGCTGGGAAATGCGCACGAGATTGTTTTTGCGCACAGCCGAATTCTTATGGCAAGAAGGACATACGGCGCACGAAACGCGCGAAGAAGCCGTGGAAGAAGCCGAACGTATGATCAATGTCTATGCCGACTTTGCCCGAAATTTCATGGCTATGCCCGTTATCAAAGGCTACAAGACCCCTACGGAACGATTCGCCGGCGCCGAAGAAACCTATACCATTGAAGCTCTTATGCAAGACGGAAAAGCATTGCAATCGGGAACGTCGCATTTTCTAGGACAAAATTTTGCCAAAGCCTTCGACGTTAAATACCTTTCGCGTGAAGGAAAACTGGAATATGTTTGGGCCACTTCATGGGGCGTTTCAACACGCTTGATGGGCGCTCTCGTAATGACCCACTCCGACGATAACGGATTAGTCCTCCCTCCGAAATTGGCTCCTATCCAAACGGTTATTATTCCCATTTTCAAAACCACCGAACAACGTCAAGCAATCGACCGTAAAGCCGGCGAAATTGTCGAACGTTTGCGCAACAAAGGAATCAGCGTGAAATACGACAATAGCGATAATTATAAACCCGGTTGGAAATTCAATGAATACGAATTAAAAGGTGTTCCCGTTCGATTAGCCATAGGTCCACGCGATTTGGTAAATCAAACCGTGGAAGTGGCTAGACGCGATAAATTAACAAAAGAAATCGTGTCGATGGACGGTATCGAAAATTATGTGGAAAATCTCCTCCGGGACATTCAACAAAACTTGTTTGAACGGGCCCAACAATATCGCAACGAACATATCACCAAGGTGGATAGCTTCGAAGAATTCAAAGACGTTTTGGAAAACAAAGGCGGATTTATCCTCGCTCATTGGGACGGAACGTCCGAAACCGAAGAAAAAATCAAAGAATTGACCAAAGCCACCATTCGTTGTATTCCCATGGATATGGACACCTCCGAAGAAGGTAAAGATCTGCTCACCGGAAAACCCTCAAAACAGCGCGTATTATTTGCTAAGGCATATTAGAACGACTAAGTGGCTTATTTTTTCTTCACCAATAAATCCATCATGCTAACCGCTGCCGCTCTTGCTTTACGCTTAATCAAATCGCGTGGTGTGTTATCACCCACTTCATATATCACCGATTCGGCACCGAATTGCAAATAAAACCATGTTTTGGCATAAGGTTCACTCAATGGCGTCGCTTCGTGGTTTGTGGCAAAAGGCCATACGGACAAATCGATTGCCGCTGGCCATAACCGACGAAACCATGCCATGGGTGTTTTAAAAGAATCATCAAAAAGATAATAAGTATCCTCATTCATGGAATGAAAATCCAACCCCAATACAATTCGCGCTTTTTTTTCCTTAGCCCGCTTAAGAATAAATCCACTGACGGCATTAACTTCCGGTTGACGATAATATGCCCAATCCCGGTTTAAATCAACCCCGTTGGCATTATGTCGCCAATGTCCCAAATCCACCCCATCAGGATTAAGCAAAGGGAAAAACCAAATTTCGTATTGCTTGAAGAAACGATCGTTTAAAATATTTTCACGTCCCAAGGTTTCCATAAATTCCCGAAGTGCCATAAATCCTGTTATTTCCGGTGGATGCAAACGCCCGAATACCACAATGACATCGGAATGTTTTTTTGCAATATTACCCATTTTCAAAAACGGTATTTTCTTCCCCATTACCGACTTACCCGCCGCACCGATTTCCGTCACATATGGCGAATGGGCAGCCAACGAGTCCAGCCAATGATACGTATCTTCAGACGTAATCAATTCCTGCGCCGCCACATAAACGGGTTCCGGTGTAAGACGCAACTTAAAAACCGCTTGGGAAGTATCCGCCGACACTTCAACATCATCGATTAATTGCCAATGTTTTCCGTCCCGGCTCAATTTGGGCGGATATCGGTGGTGACCGTTTTCATACCTCAAACGCAATCGAATCTCCTTAACCGTATCCGACCATACCCTGAAAGCATACCACGGGCTATCGTTTATCGGTACATTTTCCGGCGTTATTAAAGCCGTATAAACACTGTCTTCGTCTTGAAAAAAACCGTTCAATCTTGCCGCATCAAAACGATTATCCGCATAAACATCACCCGCATCGAAAATTTTTTTCATTTGAAATTCGATGTGCTTATTACGTGTATCATTCGGAACAGGATAGTGGAATTCTTTTCTCATATAACTTTTGCAGGCGTTAAGATAAATTAACAAAATAAAAACAATCGAAGAAATATATATAACCGAATAACTTTTATTCACCGGTCTTGTTTTATGAGTTTAAAATATCGCTTCCTATGCCCGTCGTATAATATATAAATATAAATACCTTTATCCAAGTATCCCGTTTCAATGCTTTCATTGATTCGCCCCTCTCGAATTAATTTTCCGGTCATATCGAAAACGGCATAAGATAAAGAGGATACGTTGCCTTGTATAAATATATGATTTTGAAACGGATTAGGATATATTACTACATTTTGTAATTGATTCATCAAGACAGAATCCAAATTTTGCATCAACCGGTCCAATTCGGGGAAACCGTATCCGTAAAGACTATCGGGCCTGTGATAACGATCCGAAGCTTTCTGAAATGCATCTTTCATGGCTTGAGGGGGAATAGCGGGATAAGCTTGCACCATATCCGCCACAAAACCCGTTATCACCGGTGCCGATAACGATGTCCCGTTTAATTGATAGTAATTTCCGCTGTAATAACACCGCGTATGAACACCCCATGACATTACATCCGGTTTAATCCGCCCGTCGGCCGTATTACCGGCACTACTAAATGAAGCCCTTACGCCGTTTTCATCAGCCGCACCTACGGCGATTACGTCATGTGCATCGGCAGGAAACGAAATTTTTTTCCAGTTGCTCGTTCCGCTATTCCCCGCCGAAACTACCACATGAATCCCCTTTTCGGTTGCTTTTTGCGCAGCTATGCTAACAATCGCCGTTTTTCCGTCCAATTGCGCCCACGTATGATTATATTCCGGCCTGTCAAAAACGGTATATCCCAAGGACGTATTGATTACATCAACCCCTACGCTGTCAGCGCGTTCAGCCGCTTCGGCCCACCATGTTTCTTCCACCGGCATTTCCCGGTAAACATCTTCCGAAACATATAAACAATAATCCGCCTGCGGTGCCGTTCCCACCAAGAGATTATCTTCTAAGCCGCCAATGCGAGACCATACCACCGTCCCGTGAAAATGGCGGGTATAAACCCATGTCGTATCGTCGGGAAAATTGTACGTATCCACCACTCCGTTTCGTTGAAATATATGCGCAAAAACACGAGCCGTATCGGCCCGTTGAAAACCGGCATCAATCACTGCAATTAAAACATTATGTCCGTCATAACCTCGACGGTGAACGTCATAGGCGCGATGGATGGCATAAGAAACCGTATCCGGTCCGTATGCATATGTTCTGTATGATAATTGCGAGAGCATTTTTTCATCTGCTCCCGAGAAACGCCGGCGGGATAAACTTCCCCAGTCCGTGCGTGCAAATCGGATACTGTCCACAAAAGAAAATTCCAACAAGGAAGCCACTGTTGACGAATCGCCCCGTACGTGCAAACAATTCAACCATTTGGATTTTCCTAAAATTTCCAACCCTTGAACGGATTTTATCTGCGCCACATAGTTTTCGTCCACCGGAACATCCGAAATATCCAAGCCGATGCCGTATCGAGCCCGCCTGTCCAGTGCCCGCTGCGAAAGCATTAACAATGGGTTATTTAAATAAGTAGCATAGCCGGGCTTGTCATGAAAAAAAACCCATGCATCTTCGGTTTGCGCAAGGATACGGATTGAGATTGAAAACAAAAGCCCGAAAAACAAAAAACGATTCTTCATTATGATTATTTTCCGCTTCCAAAAATAAAATTATAATCAAACAGACAAAGCCTCTTATCGTTTCCTTTCGATAATTTCCAAATCTTTAATTTCTCCCTTATCCAATCCAAACCGAACCATTGTTCGCACTTGATGAAAACCGCTCTTGCCCGCCGCCCCCGGATTGATATACAATAAACTGTTCTTTTCGTCATACATCACTTTCAAAATATGTGAATGCCCCGCAATAAACAAATCCGGGCCGCATTCCCGAATTAATGATTTCGCCCTGCGCGTATAGCGCCCCGGATAGCCACCGATATGCAATATCAAAACTTTTACACCTTCCCTTTCAAAACATTGATATTCTGGCCATGCCGATCGAACCCCGGCATCGTCTATATTCCCGAAAACCCCGAAAACCGGCTTTATTTTTTCCAAGGTTTCCACCACTTTCATATTACCCACATCGCCGGCGTGCCAAATTTCGTCCGCATCGTCAAGATAGGATAAAGCAAAATCATCCAATGTGCCATGCGTGTCAGATAATAACAATATCTTTTTCATCGGCTCATTGGTTTGGATATTGCTTGCCCCATACCGATCAAACGCGAATAACGCGCACCCGCCGGTCGATAATAAACCAAAACCGTATATCGATTTTCGGTTTCAAAAAAAGAAGGAATAACAGCCGTCCAATCAATACCGCCATTTGAATTTTTTCCTACGTAATAATAATCGTAGTAACCTTGCTTCAATGGAATAACAACCTCATATAACCCGGCCTTTTCATTATATCGCAATCGGTTTTTTTTCTCCAAACGCCATTGATTGAATCGCCCTGTCACATAAACTTCTTTTCCTTCCGGAACGGCATCTGCCGGTAAACGAAAATGCACCAAAACATAATCGGCCTCTAAAACCGCATCGTCCGTATGCTTGGAATCCACCACATAAGACCCGTCGATATCCTTGTAGTCATTATAGTGCGCCGGCGGCCAATAAGGGGTCACATAAGCTTCATAAAAATCATGCAAACGCATGGAATCCAACCCCCGGTTGTAGCCGCGCAAATTGCGCGTTTCGAATGAATAAAATTCCGCTCCGCCCGGAAACAACGCTTTTTCGGGATAATAATAATCCAAGCTACTGCCATTATTAAAAACCGGCTTTTCAAAAATCCTTACGTCATATGGATTTTCGTTTTTTAATACGAAAACTTTCAATTCCGAATAAGGATCGACTATCGGAAAATGTTGGATATTTACACGAAAATGCACCAGTTGGTGCGAATGAATCTTATCGGGTAATGTAGGTATTTTCACCTGAACACCCACCGTAACCGACCGCTCGTAAATCATCACGGGAAAATTAAAAACCGGTTCTTCGTTTTCGTCCAGAATTTCAATCAAATAATTTCCCGATTTGGTGATACGTGTATTTTCATTAGGAATACGAAACGAATAATGAGTATAGGGCTGCAAAGTTGCCGTGCTGTTTTCTTCGTCTTCAATCATTGCGGAATCGAAACCGTCGATATATTCTTGCGGTAGCAATTGACTTTCATGCCAATTCTCATCGAAACGACGAATCCGGTAATAATAGTTTTTTTCATCGCCATACAGGTCGTCAAACGATACAAAAACCGGTTCATCCATAGCCGCAATGGCATATTTATATGGATAATCATTAACGGTACATTCGGCCGTTCCGATGTAATCGGGGGGCGGAATATAAATCGTCTGCAATTGAGCCGTTAATCCGCTCGCCCATAACATCCAAGTGAAAAAAATCCAAACTCCCCTTTGCATTGAACATATTTTTCTTCAACGAAAAACACCAGAAACCTTTTCAAAGAAAAGATAACCGAAATACAATACCACCCCGATTTTTAATCCTGTGGAAAACAAAAATCCGACCAACGAACCCAAGGCGGCGCGTAAAGCCTTCTCCGCTTGATTTTGATGAATCATTTCACCGATAAAAGCGCCCAGGAATGGTCCCACAATCACGCCCAACGGAATCGGCGTAATCAACCCCGCCACCAAACCTATCATCGCACCCCAAACACCGTATTTGGTACCGCCGAATTTCTTGGTACCCATGGCCGGCACAATATAATCCAAAATCTGCACCACCACTGCCACGGCCAATGTCAACCACACCATATCCCAATCCTGCGGGATACTTTCCGTAAACTGCAATAACAACAACGACAACCACGCCAATGGGGGCCCCGGAATCACCGGCAGTACACATCCGGCTAATCCGGCTACCAATAAAACAACTCCCAGAATAATGAAAACAATATCCATGCCTATTAAAGCTTTTGAATTTAAAATTACGGTTTTTTAATTTGTTCCGCAAATCCAATGCCAAAAAGCCGGTTCATAACGAACCGGCTTCCGTTAACTTTGATTTTCTTTCGGTTTCAATCCAGCCATTCGGTAAAGAAGTCCATCATTTCTTCTTTGAAATCATAGTGCAGACGAATATAAGTACGCATTTCTTCACGCAAAGGTTGTTGTTCGCGATATAACCGTCCGTCCAAAGGTTCATTCAAATCCGCTGCACGCAAATTAAGCCGTTTTTCCTTGATCTTATGAAGCAAATCCGAAATCACTTTTCGCTCACGCATAATTTTATTTTGATACCGTTCCAATTTTGCCAATGCATTTTGGTCCAAATCCTTGCGCCTTGCTATTTCTTCCAGTTTTTCTTGGAATGAATCCATTTCGTCGCGGTGAAATTTCAATTCGCGTTTCCATGTATCCAAATTAAACTCCAAATCGCTTAAATAATTGATTTTCTTTTCCATAAAGCATTTATGTTTTTTCTTAGTAAAGATATAACTTTTTTATGAATTTTCATCTCTTATTTTCGACCTACTTTTTCCAATTTAACGATAAAAATCAAATCCGTATTCGGGGGTATAACTCCGCCGGCTCCTTGTTCACCATACGCCAAATACGAAGGTATAAATAACACGGCCTCTTCACCTTCGTGCAATTGCATAATTCCTTCGTCCCAGCCTTGAATCACCTTGCCCATCCCCACTTTGAAACTGAACGGAAATTTCCTTTTATAAGAACTATCAAACATCCTACCGTCCTTGAAATAACCCTTATAATGCACATAAACCACTTGGCCCTTCACCGGTTTCTTACCTTTCGTCTTTTTAAGCTTATAGACCTTCAATCCCGAGGCCAAAGGCTCGGCTTGGCGCTCCCATTCTTTAAATTGTTGCGCCAATTTAGCTTGCTCGGCTTTTTGTTTTTCCATAGCCGCTTGTTTTTGTTTCATGTAATCCGAAAAAACTTTAACCGCATCGAATTCCTTGGCCTTTTTGCCTTTCCTCAAAATTACTACTTTCAAAATTTTATCACCTTTTTTGATCTTGTGCGCCACATCCATTCCTTTCACCACTTTCCCGAAAGCGCTGTAATGCCCGTCCAACCTAGGCGTATCGGTTAAAGTGATAAAAAATTGACTACCATTAGTATCGGGGCCGGCATTGGCCATGGAAATGGTGCCTTCTGTATGCTTCAAATCACTAATTTCGTTCTTAAATTCATATCCGGGCCCGCCCGCTCCCGTTCCCAACGGATCACCGCCTTGAATAACAAAATCCTGAGGGTCACCTTGCGCCTTGCTGATTACCCGGTGAAAAGTCAATCCGTCATAAAACCGTTTCCCTCTGTATTGTTCGCTTACAAAGGGGTTGGTGCCTTCGGCCAAACTAATGAAATTGGCCACCGTCAGTGGCGCTTGGTCCGGTTCCAATTTGACCAAAATATCGCCTTTTTCCGTTTGAATATCCGCGTAAATCCCGTCGGGCATGCCTTTTAATTTTGAGCTTTTGCATTGCGTAGCCATAAAAATCAATCCGATAAGCATGCTTGCAATCATGAATTTTTTCATAGTGTATCTGTTTTTATCTTCCTAATTTCAAGCAATTTCAAATTTAAACGAAAAGGATAATTCGGCGGAATGCGTTCTCCGTCTCCCAAATATCCGTATCCCAAATACGAAGGAACCAAAAAAACCGCTTCTTCGCCTTTCGATAGCATTTTCACCGCTTCGCGCAATCCGGCAAAAAGTTCTTCTTTATCCACCGCATAGGTTTTCGTTCCGATTTCCGAAGGTGAATAAATGGTATCACCGCCTAAAGTAAAAATACCGTATTCCATCATCACCATATAGCCATAGGTTGGTTTTAGCGTATCTTTTTCGTTCCTTACCTTATAATAATATGGCATTCCCAATCCCGTTTGAATCCATTCTTTATCTTGCTCCCGCTTCATTATCGTGTCAAATAATTTTTCCTCAAACCGGTATCTGGCTTTATTAAAACGTATGGAATAGCTCAAATCGTGTCCGTAAAAATGTTTCACGGGAAATCTCGGCTTTAATTCTTCTTGACATGAAATCAAAACCGGCAATAAAAGCCAAACACAAAACCGTTTCATGATTTGACGATTTGATCACAATTTTCTTTGACGGCTTTTTTGAATGCTTTCACCGCTTCGTCGAAACCGCCTTCATAGCTTCCGCCCGATGCATTTTTATGACCGCCACCGTTGAAATACTTCCGCGCAAAAGCATTCACATCGAAATCGCCCTTGGAACGAAACGAAAAACGAATGATTTCCTCGTCCGGCTTCTGCGAAATCAAAGCCGTAAATCGTGCATCCTTCAATGCCAAACCGTAATTGACAATCCCTTCCGTATCGCCCGGTTCATAACCGAATTGCTCCAATGTGTGCCTGTCTAGCGCAATATACGTAGTTTTACATTCTTCCATAAATTTCAAACGGCGCAACGCCTCGGATAACAACTTGATTTTTTCAGTTGTAAATGAATCGTAAACCAACGAATGAATCAAAGCCGAATCAATACCTTGTTCCAGCAAATCGGCACTGATCCGGTGCGTGTCGCTCGAGGTTTGTCCGAATTTAAACGAACCCGTATCCGTCATAATACCCGTATATAGACACTCGGCCGTTTCTTTATCCATATACTCGATTAATCCTGTTTTTTGCAGAAAAACATACACCAATTCGGCGGTGGAAGCACGCGAAGGAACAGAAAAACGATAAGGAATCCGTATATCAGGCTGCAAATGATGATCAATCATCATAAATTTCTTTTCCGGCAAATGGGATTCCAACAATTCACCCAACACTTTACCAGCCCTGTGTAACGCATTGAAATCCAAAAGAATAATCATTTCTGCGTTTTGCAAAACCTCTTTGGCTTTTTCCTTATTTTTTTCAAAAACAATAATTTTTTCCGCTCCCGGAAGCCATTGTAAAAACTCCGGTATTTCATCCGGCGAAATAATGCATGATTGCTTACCCGATTTTTCCAAAACCCTTTGTAACGCCAATGACGACCCCACACAATCACCATCGGGACGTGCATGAATTATCAAAGCAATTTGATCCGCTTTATCGATTAAAATTTTGGCTTGCTTGAAATCGAAATTTTCCAATCCGGTATAATTTGTTTAATTTGAATTACAAATATCCGAAAAATATTCCTAATGTTCTATGGAACAAACAATTTTTGAAACCTTTGATTTTTTTAACGGGAAAACTTTTTATTAAATGAAAACGATAGCTATTGAAAACTCACGACTTCAAAAAAGGTTCGATCACTTCGCTTAGCCTCCTTGCATGTGTCATCACCATCAAATGGGATAATCCCTCCAATTTAAAAACCGGTTCTTGCAAATATTTTACCGGCAAAATCCGGTCAGCCGTGCCATGCAAATGGATAAACGGAACTGCCAACGGCGGCGATTGCCAATTTAAAAACTGTTCTACCGCCCACCGAAAATATTGAGAATCGCGTATGGCTAAATATTTCTCGTATAACATCAAACGCTTTTTCACCCGTTTTACCGGGACAACCCGAGCCGTCCTTCCGGGCTTCAAAACCGGACTCAACGGAACCCATAAACCCGGACGAAAAGGTTTGACAAATCGATAATGTGGCGGCATTTCCGAAGCATATTTAATGGTAGAAATCAATATCAATTTTTCCGCCGACAACAATGCGGCAATTTCCCGCACCACAAGACCGCCGAATGACATACCCAACAACACCGACCCCGTTTCGATTCGAAAAACGGTAATTAACCTTTCGGCATAATGCGATAAAGTTTCGCCATGCTCAGGCATAAGCCATTCCATATACACCGGTTCCGTATCAGGCGGCAATGACAATCCTCGAAAAATAGTAGACTTGGCACCCATGCCCGGCATCAAATACACCTTCATGATTCCAGGATTTTTCCTTCAACGGTATCGCCATGTCTGCCCTTCAATAACACGCGAACAGAACGATTTATAAAACGCTCGTCAAACGGCGCCGAAACCCGAATATAATTTTCCGTAAAACCATACATTTTTCCTTCCTTTTCGCTTCGTTCGAATAATACCGTGCGCATACTACCCGATTGCGATTCCGAAAACAACAATTGCTTCCTGACAGATAATTCACGCAATAACTTACTACGTTGACGCTTAATAGAAACCGGCACTTTCTTTTGCATTGTCGATGCTATGGTGCCCGGGCGATCGGAATAACTGAACACATGCAAATAACTCACATCCAAGTCTTTCAAAAAAGTATAAGTTTCCCGAAACAACGCATCCGATTCACCCGGAAATCCCACAATCACATCCACACCAACGGCGGCATCCGGATTCAAAGTTTTAATTTTTTCCACTTTTTCTCTGTATAATTCACGGCGGTAGCGCCTCCGCATTTTTCGCAAAACTTCATTGGAACCGCTCTGCAACGGTATATGAAAATGCGGCAAAAAAGCTCTGGATTGCTTCAATACAAATGCAATCATTTCATCCGTCAACAAATTCGGTTCTATGGACGATATACGATAGCGTTCGATACCTTCCACTTCATCCAAGGCTCGAATTAAATCGATGAATTTTCTTGTTTTTCCGCCGGAGTTATCCACAAACGTACCGATATTAACACCCGTTATAACAATTTCCTTGATATCACTTCGAGCAATTTCTCTCGCCTGCTCCACCAATGACTCAATCGAAGGGTTTCGCCCTTGGCCCCTTGCTTCGGGAATCACACAATAGGTGCAAGGATAATCACAACCGTCTTGCACTTTCAAAAAGGCCCTGGTCCGGTCGCCCGACGAAAAAGCGGGCAAAAACAAATGGCCTTGTGCAGGTTCATCATTCATAATTCCGCCTATTTTACCTTCCAACAAACCGGGCAAATATTTGTTCAATCGAAATTTTTCCGAAATACCCAACACCAAATCCACCCCATCGATAGACAGGGTCGTTTCCGGATCTCTCTGTGCCATGCATCCCAAAGCAACCACCTTGGCCGACGGATTTCGGCGTTTGACTCGCCGAACAAGTTCCTTTAATTTTCGCTCGGCCTGTGCCGTCACCGTGCATGTGTTTATCACATAAACATCCGCCGGCATGCGAAAATCCACCCGTTCAAAACCGTCAATCCTCCGCGCAATGGCTGAAGTCTCGGCATAATTCAATTTGCATCCCAAGGTCTCAAAAGCAATTCTCTTTTTTTCTCGCATGCGGCAAAATTAATCATTCGCAATCATCAATTCACAAACTCCCAACTGATACCCAAACGAATAAAAGCATCGGCGTATGGATATCCGGGCGCACTAAAATAAGCGGGGCGATACCGCTCCCACATGGCATTGAAATGCGACCACTTCAGATAGGCTCTGAATTTTTTTACTTTGAAATCAAAGAAAATGTCGGCCAGATAGAAATTACCGTAAATCCTGTTATTTTGAACGAAAAATTCATTCAACAACGGATTGTATCCGGCTAAATGAAACGGCGAAAACCAATCCGCCGAAATGCCGGCTATCATCCACATGTGTTTTTTAAACCAAAAGTCCGTGTAATACAACATACCTCGTGCAGTCCATCGAGGTGCGTCAAACGGCGAATTTCCCGTCAAAAGCTGATAACGCACCCTGACATAAACACCGAATCGTCCCTTATGTATATCCGTTTTTGCCTCCGCCGAAAACAAACCGGTAATCGGCACCCATGAATGCGGCAAACTGTCGACGCCGAAGTAAACACTGTTTTTCGCTTGATTGTATGCTAGCTTTACATGGGATTTAGCGTAGGAAGCGCCCCATTCCACCGATGTCAATTGTGTTAAACCGAAATTATGATTCCAAGTAAATTTTTTAAACCGCGATTGCCACAATTCAAATACCGGCCGGGGTCGCACCGCCATACGTGAAACGGAAAACCAAATTTTTCGGATATCTCTCCCGTATGCAACAGCACCCGTCAATCGACCCTGCTTCCATTGTAGCTCGTATGAAGCGTTCACGTTCCATTGAACATCCCCAGCCTTTTGTTTTCCTTCCAAATAAATCGTATTCTCAAGCCTGAAATGCTGCCGTCCCACATCTCCGGCTATACTGTCGAAAGTTTGAAAAAACCGCCGCCAAACCACCCCTGATCTCACTTGCAATAAACCCTTCTCATAGCGCACATAAAAATCATGCCGGTAATCACGATAACCTATGCTGTCAAAATCCTTGGAATAAGGCGTCCATTTTTCACCGAAATCTCCCGCTTGCTCTCCTTTGTATGCATAATAAGCTTTCCAATAATCAAATGCATAACCCGCTTGAAATACACTATCATGCTTGCGCAGATAAGTCCGAACCTCAAAACCTGTCTCACGACTATGCCAAATACTCAAATCTTGCTCCGATTTGACCGGAATACGTCCTCTATCCAAAAATTGCGACCCCGGATTCGTAAATATATTTTCATCCGTCAATCCACCGTTTTCATCGTTTTCAAAATGATTCTTTACCATATAAAAACGAATCTGTATCCGGTTTTTTAAAACCCGTCGTTCCGTATTAAAAAACCACCTTTCTTGATCCGATACACTATGCCGGTAATATCCCAGAGAACTCAACCCGCGATAACCCACACCCAAATTCCAATCCTCCGTGATATTCGTCCCGAAACGGCTGTCCAACATTTGACCTTGATTGTTCCCGGTTAAGAAAAATAACTTCGAATAAGGCGTTGGAACGTGATAATATAACAAATTTTTCCCTCTTAAAACACCCGCTTTCCCCAACGGCACCAAATCACCGAAAACGCTCCTTTCCCATTCTATACCCAAAACATTCAACGGCTGCCCGATATTCTGAAACGGCATAAAACCGAATAGATCCCGCTGCATAAAATTAGCCGTATAATGATTCCGCGGCCCCATCAATGTATCGATAACCGTAGTATCGCCCTCCGGTAAATAAAAACGATATTGCGATAACGGATAAGTTTTTAATTTCCTCTTATGACGCTCATTCTCGCCTCCCTGCCTCACCGTCGAAGTGTCATTGGAAAAGGAGCCCGGACGAATGATGCGTCCACCCATATCTCCGCCTTGACCCTTGCCCGGAAACCGGTCGATCTGCGCCGAAAGGGTCGAAAATAATACCGGCATCAGAATAAAAAAAACACGTAATCTCATGCGATTATTCATCCGGGACAAATATACGAAGTTTAAAATTGGCAATCCGCCAAAGGCAATATTACAATCCATCACCCGAACATGGCATAGGCAATCGAAACGGCAGCAACAATACCCGCCAAATCGGCAATCAATCCTACCCATACCGCATATCTGACACGCTTCACTCCCACCGAACCGAAATAAACCGCCAAAACATAAAAAGTGGTTTCCGTGCTACCTTGCATAATGGAAGTCAAGCGCCCCACAAAACTATCCACGCCGAATTCTTTCCAACTTTCCACCATAGCGGCCCGCGCACCGCCGCCGGTTAACGGTTTGAGAAAAGCCGTCGGCAACGCATCCACAAATCGCGTATCCATGTGCAAGGCACCGAAAAATACACGGAAAAATTCCAATACATAATCCATCGCTCCCGAAGCGGTGAAAACACCTATTGCAGTCAACATAGCCACCAAATACGGAATGATTTTAACGGCCACCCCGAATCCCTCCTTTGCGCCGTCAATGAATGCTTCGTAAACATTTATTTTCTTTATTAATCCCCAAGCAACAAAAAACACAATCACACCGAACAAAATCAAACTGCTAATCAACGAACTGGTCGCTTGTAATCGATCCGGCGGCAATTGGCTCATCTTCATTCCAAACCAAACGATAAACAATCCCGCAGGCACCAAGTATGCCAAAACAACCGGATGAAAAATATTGATTCGTTGAATCATTGCCGTCACCAGCAACCCCACCAATGTGGAAATTGCCGTCGCAATCAAAATCGGCACAAAGACATCCGCGGGATTATGCGCTCCCGAAGCCGCCCGCAACGCCAATATACTCACCGGAATCAAAGTCAAACCTGAAGTATTCAAAACCAAAAACATGATTTGTGCATCACTGGCACGATCCTTATGCGGATTCAAACTTTGTAATTCGTCCATCGCCTTCAAGCCCAAAGGCGTAGCCGCATTATCCAATCCCAACATATTGGCCGAAAAATTCATCATCATAGCACCAACCGCCGGATGACCTTTGGGAACTTCGGGGAACAAACGTGTAAATAAAGGTGAAATGAGTTTGGCCAAAAATTCTATCACACCGCTGCGCTCTCCGATTTTCATCACACCCATCCAAAAAGCCAAAACACCGGTCAAAAATAATGATAATTCAAAACCCGTCTTGGCACGGTCAAACAAAGTATCCACTATCACATTAAAAATACCGGGATCGGCACCGGGCGCCAAAAACGCTTTATATAACGCCACTAGAAATGCAACAAGAAAAAAACCCGCCCATATCAGATTTAATGCCATAAATCAAACTTTGAAAAAGATTTTTTTGCGGTATAAATATATGGAAAGTAAAATATAAAACATCAAAACACTTAACGCATATATCAAAGACGCCGTTTCGGGTTTTGCGACCCATTCTCCCCACGTATGCGAAAACAACCAATTGTGAACCGAATGTCCGCCGATTTTAGCCCGGTAAAAAATCTTGGCAATAAATCCGTTTAAAAAAAACACCGCTATGGCATTCATTCCCATGGCTACAAACGGATATGTCCATGAGCGCCAATGCGTAAATTCGGTCATGAAATAAAGTAAAGCAAAAATCAAAAACGCCAATCCGCCCGTATAGAGCACAAAAGTGGACGTCCATAATTTCTTGGAAAACGGAAACCACGGTTCCCACCAATATGCCAAGCCCATCAATAATCCGCCCGATATCACAAACCACACTAGGCGTTTAAACGGATTTTGAACATACAATAATATTAAGCCCAAAAAGATACCCAAAATGGCCGTGGCAACCGAAGGCAAAGTGGAAAGTAAACCTTCGGGATCGTAATTACCCCGAACACGTTTCCCTTCATCCGGTTCCCAGTGATACCACATGTGACTGACACCCAAAACCTTACGATCGATTTTCGACACCAAATTATCGTTCTTATTTAATCTTTTCTCAATCAATTCACTCACATTGCCTCCCGCCAATTCATCCTTCCCTATCATCACATACCAATATCCGCCCTCTATTAACATAAAAACCGCTATCAAAAAACCGAGCCCCCAAGCAAATCCGAATTTTTCTCTTATGTATTTAAATAATAAAAACAATAGTGCCGCAAAGAAAAATACTAGGCCAATACGAACCAAAACCCCCGGAATACGTAAATAATGCAAATCCGTAAAAAACGGCCGTTTAATCTTGAATCCCGCCAGAAACCAACCCAGCAAAAACAATTTTAATGTCCGGCTAAAAATCCGCTTATAAGTTTTCCAATTGTTCGTAGGACGCTTATCATATGCCAAAGCAATACTGGTGCCGACAATAAACAAAAAGAAAGGGAAAACCCAATCCGTCGGCGTAATGCCGAACCATTCCGCATGTTCAAAAGGCGGATAAATATGTGCCCATGTGCCCGGATTATTCACTATAATCATCAAAGCAATTGTCAGACCGCGAAACAAATCGACCGAAAGTATTCGCTTTTTCATGAAGTGAAAATTTGCTAAATCTAAAAAATTTTTTCCATTTAAAATACGATTTATATTGCTTTTATCAAAAAGCTAACGCAATAATCGTAAGAATTCGATTAAAACAATAACGAAACGACCCTGTTCCAATGAATTTCCTTACCTTTGCAAAAAACCAAAACATCATTAATCCATGCAATTATCGGAACAGGAAATCGTCCGGCGTCAAGCCATGGAACAACTTCGAAAGTTAGGCATTGAACCCTACCCGGCCGAAGCATATCAAGTAACTGCCACAGCCAAAGAAATCAAAGAAAATTATGAAACATATGAAGGAAAAGAAGTAAGCTTGGCTGGCCGAATGATGAGCCGGCGCATTATGGGAAAAGCATCCTTTGCCGAATTGAAGGACGCTACCGGACGCATTCAATTGTATTTCAATCGCGACGAACTTTGCCCGGATGAAGATAAAACATTATACAACACGGTTTTTAAAAAATTACTGGATATCGGCGATATTATCGGCGTGAAAGGTAAGGTTTTCAAAACCCGAACCGGAGAAATTTCCGTTTTAGTCAAAACGTTAAAAGTGCTTTCCAAATCACTTCGTCCGCTTCCCGTAGTCAAAATCGATTCCGACGGAAAAGTGCATGATGCCTTCTCCGACCCCGAATTACGCTACCGGCGCCGCTATGTCGATCTCATCGTAAACGACAAAGTGAAAGAAACATTCATCAAGCGTAGCAAAATCATCAATGCCATGCGCCGTTTCTTTGATAAACGCGGCTATTTGGAAGTGGAAACCCCCATCCTACAACCCATTCCCGGCGGTGCCGCCGCCCGTCCTTTTATCACCCATCATAACACGTTGGATATTCCGCTTTACTTGAGAATTGCCAATGAATTATATTTGAAACGCTTAATCGTAGGTGGATTTGACGGCGTCTACGAATTTGCCAAAGACTTCCGTAACGAAGGAATGGACAGAACACACAATCCCGAATTTACCGTATTGGAATTGTATGTACCATACAAAGACTACAACTGGATGATGAACTTCACCGAAGAATTGCTCGAATACGTAGTAAAAGAAATTAACAACGGTAAAACCGTAATCAAAGCCTGGGGGAAAGAAATCGATTTCAAAGCGCCCTATCCGCGTATACCTATCTTAGACGCCATCAAAGAACACACCGGCCACGATTTATACGGCAAATCCGAAGAAGAAATCCGCCGAATCGCCATGGAATTAGGATTGGAAGTAAACGAAAGCATGGGAAAAGGAAAACTCATCGATGAAATTTTCGGTGAATTCGCCGAAAAACATTATATCCAACCTACTTTCATCATCGATTATCCCGTGGAAATGAGCCCGCTTACCAAAAAACACCGTTCAAAACCCGGATTGACCGAACGATTCGAATTGATTGTCAACGGTAAGGAAATTGCCAATGCTTATTCGGAATTGAACGATCCCATCGACCAATTGGAACGTTTCAAAGAACAATTGCGCCTATCGGAAAAAGGTGACGACGAAGCCATGTATATCGACTACGACTTTGTGCGCGCATTGGAATACGGAATGCCACCGACTGCCGGCATTGGAATCGGAATCGACCGATTGACTATGCTCTTGACAGATAATGACAGTATTCAAGAAGTGATTTTCTTCCCGCAAATGCGCCCCGAAAAGAAAAAAGTCGAATTAACCGCCGAAGAAAAAAAAGTATTGAAAGCCATGGGAAACCGCTCCGAAATGCCTTTGGACGAACTGCGCGCATCGGTTGAGTTGAGTAATAAAAAATGGGATAAAGCGCTGAAAGGATTGGCTAAAAAAGAACAAACCAAAGTGGAAAAACAAGGCGAAAAACTTATTATCAAGCGATACAATTAAAATGACCCGCCCTTCTTTACCCCAGCTCAATTTCCCCGTCTATGAATGGGACTTGAAACAACAATCAAACAAATGGTATATTCGTGATATTTTTCGCCGGAAATATGTGATACTCACACCCGAAGAATGGGTCAGACAACATGCCGGGCGGTTCCTCGTCGATAACGGCTATCCGCTAACAGTTATTTCCCTGGAAAAACAATTGCAAGTTAACGGACTGAAACGCCGCTTTGATTTGGTCGTATTCGACCGGCATAATCAGCCGTTTTTGCTAGTGGAATGTAAACGCCCCCAAGTGGAAATAACCGCGGAAGTAATGAACCAAGCGGCGCATTACAATTATACTTTGCAAGCGCCCTACCTGTGGGTTACCAACGGCTTAAAACATTATATCCTGAAATTCAATACCGGACAACGTCCCGAAATCATGGAAAAACTCCCTCTTTACGGACAATATGAATGAATCGATTGCCATCGCATTACTTAATTGGAACGGAAAAAAATGGCTGGAACAATTCCTCCCGGGCATTTTGCGCTTTTCGCACGGAGCCACGGTTTATGTAATCGACAACCATTCAACCGACGGTTCCACAGAATGGCTCAACAAGCATTTCCCGCAAGTGAAAATAATCCCCTTGGATCATAATTACGGCTTTGCCGGCGGATATAATCGCGGTTTACGTCAAATTAAAGAAAACTTCGTTGTATTGCTCAATACCGACGTGGAAGTAACGGAAAATTGGCTTGAACCCCTTAAACAACGCCTGCTTTCCGATCCGAAAATTGCCGCAGTGCAACCCAAAATTAAATCATGGCATCAGGAAAACAAATTTGAATACGCCGGCGCCGCAGGCGGACGATTGGACTTCTTCGGTTATCCCTATTGCGACGGACGATATTTCACAAAAATCGAAACAGATTACGGACAATTTAACCAAGCCAAACCGATAGATTGGGCGTCCGGAGCATGCATGTTAATCAACAAGGACATTTTCTTTGAAACCGGCGGTTTCGACCAAAACTTTTTTGCCCACCAGGAAGAAATCGACTGGGCATGGCGCGCCCGTCGCAAAGGATATAAGATTTATTACGAACCGAAATCAACGGTGTACCATATTGGCGGAGGAAATCTGAACTACGGGCATCCGCAAAAAACCTATTTGAATTTCCGAAATAACCTCCTAATGCTCTTGAAAAACTTACCCGCAACGAATGCTTTCTTCGTCATTCCCATTCGTTTGATAGGTGACGGATTGACAGGTATAATGTTTCTTATTCAAGGAAAACCGCAACATACTTTGGCAATTATTAAAGCACATTTCAGCTTTTATAAACGTTTCAATCGATATCTTAAAATGCGCCAAAAACCCTTCCTGAAAAAATATTATTCCAAATTTTTTTTCTTATTTCGATAAATCAACTTCCCAATCGCGTTATCTTCCATGTATAATCCGGTTGCAATTCATATAAAAAACGATCGTGCAAGCGATTAGGTTGACCTTGCCAAAATTCGATTTTCTCCGGTTTGACTAAAAAACCGCCCCAATAAGACGGTCTCGGTATCTCTTTTCCCTCGAATTGCTCCTCAAACTCCCGAACCTTGTCTTGCAACCACCGTTTCGACGGAACCGGACGACTTTGCGGCGAAGCCCATGCCGCCAATTGACTGCCGCGCGGCCGCATGGAAAAATAGCCGTCCGACAAATTCGGCGCTAATTTTTCCGCTTTGCCCTTTATGATTATCTGCCTCTCCAACTGAGGCCAATGAAAATGTAAACTTACCGACTTATTCTTTTCAATATCTTGCGCCTTGTCGCTTTCGTAATTGGTATAAAAAACAAATCCGTCCCACCGCAAACGCTTCAATAATACGGTTCTAATTCCTGGAAATCCGTCACGACCGAATGTAGCCAACTGCATGGCATTCACTTCAACACAAGCCTCCTCCCGCTCCGCTTCGGCAAACCAATCGCGAAACAATTCCATGGGATTTTCCGGCAATTGTGATTCATCCAATTGAAATTTTCCGTATTGCCGGCGATATGTGCTTAAATCCTTTTCGGGTCTATCAGACATAGTAATTTTTATATCACAAAAATACGGAAATTCATTTCCCGGAACAAAACATGAATTCAAGCCTCTATAATTCTTTAGCTCGATGCTATAAAGCCGGTTATTAATTTTTTTTATTCCTTATATCAAAAAGTTTTATAACAAAAGTTACTTAATCTATCGTTTTACCAATACTTTTGAAGTATTCAAAATAACAACAATGACCAAAGTAAATTTCAAATCACCACCCGTGTCATTAAAGGGCGATTTACCGTCAACAGGAAGCATCGCCCCCGATTTTGAATTGATTGCTAAGGATTTAAACGGCAAAACACTAATGGGTTTCAAAGGTAATACTTTGATACTCAATATATTTCTAAATCTTAACACACCCGTTTGTGCGGCTTCGGTTAAAAAATTCAACGAATTGGCTACGAAATTGGAAGGCGTTAAAATTTTAGCAATTTCTAAAGATTTACTTTTTGCCCACCACAGATTTTGCTCCGGCGAAGGCATTGAAAACGATATCAATTTATCCGGTTTTAAATGCGATTCCGGCTTTGGCGACAATTACGGAGTGGAAATGATTGACGGCCCCTTGGAAGGATTATTTGCACGCGCCGTCATAATCATTGACAATGAAGAAAGAATCAAATATACCCAATTGGTTCCGGAAATAACTGAAGAACCCGATTATGACGATGTTTTAAAAGCGATATAAACCGAAAGCTAAGCGTTTCAAGTGTTTAAAAAAAGACCGCCTGCTATGATTTAGAGGCGGTTTTTTTTATAGAAACCGGAAAATAATAAACATGGAAATCATACCCGAAAACAAGCCAGCGACGATTTCCAATACACTGTGAGCTTTCAAATATAATCTTGAAGCCAATGTTAACCCTGCAATTATCACAATTAAAGCAAGTAGATCCAAAATATTTTGATGATGACGATAGCTCCATATCAAAAAGAAAACGAATACGCCGCCAAAAGCCAGTGCATGCAGTGAAATTTTAATACGAAAAATATTGAAAATCACCGCCATTCCCAATGCCAAAGCAATGGCGCAAAAAAATAAACTCAATTCATGCAAAACAGCAATAGGAAAAAGAAACTTACATAAAAACAAATATATGAAAGCGACAAAAGCGGAAAAATATTTACGCGCACCGGGATTTTCCAAAAAAAAAGAACGTAAAATTTTGAGCCGCCATAACAGGTATTGCAAAACGAGCGGAATTAATACGGTGGGAATGAAAATCAATCGAAGTAATTTATATAAATCATAGTAATAATAATCACTCACGAAAAAATATCCGATAACGGCATAAAAGGGCAAAAAAACCGGGTGAAACAAAATGGATAATAACCAAGCGAAAATATCGAGTAAGGTTAAAGAATCTTGAGTTCGCATTAGAGTTCTTTTCGAAGGCGTGCAGGCGGAATGCCCATTTGCTCACGATATTTGGCCACCGTTCTGCGTGCCACATTATAACCTTTTTCTTTGAGCACTTTTGAAAGCGCTTCGTCGGTCAGCGGCTTTCGCTTGTTTTCTTTCTCGATAACTTCCTTGAGGATTTCTTTTACTTCTATGGTGGAAACTTCTTCGCCGCCGGTGGTTGTCAAACTTTCGGAAAAGAATTCTTTCAATAATTTGGTGCCGTAAGGGGTGTCTACATATTTACTGTTTGCCACACGCGAAACCGTGGAAATATCCATTCCAATTTTGTTGGCAATATCTTTTAGAATCATGGGTTTCATTTTACGTTCATCACCGGTCAAGAAATATTCTTTTTGATATTCCACAATGGCGCGCATGGTTTTTTCCAGCGTGTTATAACGTTGCCTCACTGCATCAATAAACCAATTGGCCGAATCCAGTTTTTGCTTGATAAACGTTACGGCTTCCTTTTGCTGACGGGTTTTGTTTTTTTCCAATCTATAGCCTTCCAACATTTCCTTATAGTGACGCGAAACGCGTAATTCGGGTAAATTTCTTCCGTTCACTTCCACCACGGGAATTTTGGTTCCGTCGGGTTGCTCTTCGATTCGCACCTTAAAATCCGGAATAATATGCGTGGTGATTCGTGATCCGCTCAATGAACCTCCGGGCTTTGGGTTAAGTTTTCTGATTTCCTCCAAAGCATCCTTCAATTCCGCTTCATTCAGCTTAAAACGTTCCAAAAGTTTCTTGTAATGCTTATGGGTTAATTCCCGAAAGCCACGCTCCAAAATCTTCAAGGCATGCTCGCGTGCTTTATTTGAGGATTTCCTTTTTATTTGAATGATTAAACTCTCTTGCAAATTGCGTGCTCCCACCCCCGGCGGATCCAATAACCATATAACCCGTTTCAAAATGTCTGCAATCTCTTCTTCATCCGCCATTAAACCTTCGTTAAAGGCCAAATCATCGGAAATATCCGCCAATTCTCGACGCAAATAACCGGCATCGTCCAATGAACCGATCAAATATTCGGCAATTCGTTGTTGTTTTTCGTCCAATTGAAATGCTGCCAATTGCGACATTAAATATTCCCTGAAACTTTGCCCGCCCGATATATTAAAACGCAAGTCCTCCTCCTCATCCTGACCGTAATTCCTCGCATACAATCGATAATCAGGCGTGTCATCACGATTCAAATAACGTGAAACATCAATATCTTCATATTTGTTTTCTTCACTTTCCGCTTCTGCGCCCGAGTCAGTGCCTTCGCCGGGAAAAGTCCCGTTATTTTCAACCACAATTTGATCTTCTTCAATTCCTTCGGTCAATGCCGGATTTTCTTCCAATTCACGCTTCACCCGCTGTTCAAATGCCACCGTAGGCAATTGAATCAACTTCATCAACTGAATTTGTTGCGGCGTTAGTTTTTGCTGTAATTTTTGCTGTAAAGATTGCTTGAGCATACGCAGGATCTTGCCATTGTAATTTACAAATATAAGTATTTATCCCTAATCTCCGGCTCGCTCACATGCCCGTCCGTTTAGTAACGGTAATAATCCGGCTTATACGGTCCTTCGGGAGATACACCGATATACTCCGCTTGTTCGGGCGTTAACCGGGTAAGTTTAACACCTAAAGCGTCCAAATGTAAACGCGCCACTTCCTCATCCAATTTTTTGGGCAAGCGATAGACTTGCGGATCCAAATCTTTTTGCCATAATTCCAATTGCGCCAATACTTGATTGGTAAACGATGTGCTCATCACAAAAGAAGGATGTCCCGTTGCATTTCCCAAATTCACCAAGCGTCCGTCCGATAATAATATGATCGCATGTCCGTCGGGAAAAATATATTGGTCCACTTGCGGTTTAATGCGGATATGTTTAATACCCGGATAATTTTTCAATTTATCCACTTGTATTTCATTATCAAAATGACCTATATTGGAAACGATTGCATTATTTTTCATCCGTTTCATATGTTCGATCGTGATAATATCTTTATTTCCGGTAGCCGTAACGAAAATATCCGCTTTTTCCACCACATCATCCAAAGTGAGCACATCATAACCTTCCATTGCCGCCTGCAAAGCACAAATCGGATCGATTTCGGTCACCACCACTTTGGCACCGGAATTTTTTAATGCTTGCGCCGAACCTTTGCCTACTTCTCCATAGCCGCACACCACGGCTGTTTTTCCGGCAATCATTATATCCGTTCCGCGCTTGATGCCGTCGATAAGCGATTCACGGCAACCGTACAAATTATCAAATTTCGATTTGGTCACCGAATCGTTTACGTTGATGGCGGGAAATAATAATTTTCCTTCTTTGGCCATTTGATACAAGCGATGAACTCCGGTGGTGGTTTCTTCCGACACACCACGTATTTTTTCAACAAAACGGTGCCACTTGCCCGAATCTTCCTTCAAAATAAGCTTCAAACGCTTCAACAATTCACGTTCATCTTCACTTCCGGGTTCTTTATCTAAAACCGAAGGATCGTTTTCCGCTTCATAGCCCAAATGCACCATCAGTGTTGCATCGCCACCGTCGTCGATAATCAAATCGGGACCGGAACCGTCAGGCCATGTAAGGGCTTTTTCGGTAGCCCACCAATATTCTTCCAAAGTCTCACCCTTCCATGCAAAAACCGGAATCCCGGATGCCGCAATCGCCGCCGCCGCATGATCCTGCGTCGAATAAATATTACAACTGGCCCAACGAACTTCGGCGCCTAATTCCACCAAAGTCTCTATTAAAACGGCCGTCTGAACGGTCATATGTAGCGAACCCGTAATTTTAGCGCCTTTCAGCGGTTTTTGCGCTCCGTATTTTTTTCGCAATGCCATTAAACCCGGCATTTCCTGTTCGGCCAAGCGGATTTCCTTACGCCCGAAACCGGCTAACGAAAGATCTTTGACTTTGTAATCTTGGGTAGTGGCATCGATTTTCATTGTTTCGATTTTGATAAAGTTTTGGAGTAAATATATAAATTTTCCCGGTAACCGTGCTTTCGCCGGAAATTTTTCGTTAATCTAATTCCACCGGCAAATATCCCGCCCAGTAAACTCCCGATTCATCAAGGCCGGCCCGAACGGCATACACTTCGATTCCTTCCGAAACCACTCGCTTAAGCATATCCGCATAAGCGTTGTGAATTTCCGGCGCAGGTCTGAAAATTCTCACGTCCAACCGCTGAACCACAAATATCATTGCGGCACGATAGCCTTCTTTCTTCGCTTGTAGCAATTCTTCCAAATGTTTTAAACCGCGCTTCGTAGGAGCATCGGGGAAAAGCGCATAATCTCCCTTTCGATAAGTTACGTTTTTAATTTCGATAAATAATTTTTCCCGCTTATTTTCCAAATATAAATCAAACCTGCTATTGCGAAATGTAATTTCCTTGAAAACCTTATTAAAAGTTTCAAATCCGGCCAAACGGTTTCTTTTCAATGCACTGCAAATCAATACGTTAGGAATTTTCGTATTCACCCCGATCCATGTTTCACCGTTATGTATGGCTTCCCATGTATAAGCTGTTTTCCGTTTGGAATTTTGCGAAGGCGTCATCAGAATTTCGGCCCCGGGGATCAAACAACTTTTCAAACTTCCCGTATTGGTCGAATGTGCCGTTACAATACGTCCGTCCGGTAATTCCGCATCCACCAAAAAACGTTTGTAGCGTTTAATAAATCTCGCTTTCACCGGTTGCACCGGAAAACGATAAAGATAATCAGGCATAATGTTTTTTTCTCAAATATTGATACATTATAACGGGAAACGAAACCAAAAGCAAAGGCAATAAAAAGCCGAACCATTGCCAAAAACCACCTTCTGCCACCGCCCGGTTTTTATCAATTAATGCAGGTCGCACTTCCTTGGTCTTTAACAAAAACAATCCCGATTTATCCGTGAGATAATGCACGGCATTCAACAAAAAACTCAGATTATCAAACGTCATCCGACTATACCGGTCATATCCCAAAGGTATTGGACCGTTTCGTCCTACATCGTTTTTGATAATATCTCCGTCGGCAATCAAAATCATCTTGGTTTTGGCGCTGTCTTTGGTGGAAATATCGAAAGGCTTAACCCGGCCTGCATAGGCCGATTTGAACTGTCCTTCCAGCAATATTCCGAAAATCTTTTCCCCCGCATTGAAGCGCGCCGGATCGGGTTTCCGTGCAATTTCCGAAAAATTGATTTGAACCGGAACCCCGATAATTTCCGTATGTGGCGAACTCTTGAGCAATACGGTTTTAGGCGGTCCGCCCGGCAACGTATCGATAATACTAACAAAATCCAATTTGATCTTACCCGTATTTTTTCCGATGGGATTGTCTTGCTCGGGAATGACCAATGGCGAATAATACCATGGAAACGATTGCAGTTGAGGGTTTTTACCCACTTGACCCACTTTAAGTGTTACCGGTGCCGCTTGCCAATCTTTTACCAATACCGGTTCCAACCGCACCCCGTAGCCGAATAACCAATCCGTTAAATCCAATTCGGCGTTGAGCGCATAAGTCCTGTGCCGATACATCAAAGTATCCTTGTGTGCCTTCACCGGATCGATCAATAGAAGCAATTTGCCGCCATTCATAAGGTATTGGTCCAGTGTAAATTTTTCTTCGGGCGAAAATTTTTCCGTAGGCTTTGCCACGATGACCAAATCGAATTGCTTTAATTGCTCCAATGTGCGCTGCGGATTAACCTTGATGCTGTCCAACGTAAACGGTGCCAAACGGTAAAAATCACGTAATGCAGTGAGAAACGAAGCTAGATAAACATCCGGCAACTCACCGTTCCCTTTCAAGATTGCCACCGCCGGTTTCTCCTTCACCAATAGCTCGGAAAAACGGTATGCAAAAGCATATTCCAATTGCTCGATACTACGGTTGATTTGTTCTTCTACTCCTATCCCGGGAATATCCACCAATAAAGGAACTTGAACCGATTCATCCCCAATGAAAATCACCGCCCACGGAAATACCGTTATGCCCGTAAGTTCGTTTCCTTTTCTGACGGTAATCTCGGCGGGAATCATTCCTTCCCGCTGTAATTTCCCGGAAAGATTACTCTTCAAAGGATCCGTAAAATCAAAGGTTATCTTCGAATTGATATGGTGAAATTGCTGTAGCAACATCTGCGTTTCTTCGGATAATTTCCGGAAATACGACGGAAAAGAACCTTTCAAGTAAACCTCAATATGAACCGGCTCACGGACGGAATTCAACAATTTAATCGTTGCCGGCGCCAATGTATAACGCTTATCCGCAGTTAAATCGAAACGTTTGTGAGATAATAATGCCACTGCTAGCAATCCCATTAACAAAACTATGATATAAATCCTCCTCATCGACGGTGTTTTTTTACCTGCCATACGGCTAAAAGCAAAAAGATTATCGTCCAAAACAGCATCCATGCCACATCCCCCAGATATATTAATCCTTTACCGAAATGCTCGTATACATTCATCAACGAAGTGGAACGCAAATAAAAATCGGCCGAACCGAACAAATTGAAATTGCCCAATCCGTGCAATCCGTAAAAAATCAAAAAATTCAGAAAAACACCGCCCAAATATGCAGCCATCTGTCCTTCCGTTGAAGCGGAAACATAAACGCTAACCGCCCCGAAAACAGCGGATAACAAAATCAATCCCATATAACCCGCTATGATAATCCCCGCATCGGGACGATTACCCGGAAGCGCAAGTCTTTCAATCGTATATACATACACCAAGGTCGGCAATAAAACGAATAAAACAAAAATCCACACCGCCAACCACTTACCCGATACCAATGAAAAAACCCGTAAAGGTTTGGTGAGTATAATTTCAATCGTCCCCGTTCGATATTCAGCCGATAAAGCACGCATCCCTATGGCGGGAATAAGAAACATTAATAACCATGGGGCCAAATCGAAAAATGGCGTCAATTCCGCATAAGCACTATAGAGAATATTGAAATTACCGTCCATCAACCACAAAAATAATCCGCTAACCGCTAAAAAAACCACCGGAACAATCAATCCGGTCCACCCCGAAAAAAATCCCTTGAATTCCTTACTAAAAATATTCCACATAATACCTCATGCCATTTGCATTGCGAAGTTAATAAAATGATTTATTATGCCTTCGCCTAAAAACCGTTTTTCAGAAGAAAACGAATATTTTAACGCTTTTATTCAGTTAATATTGTTCTATATTCGGACGGCAAAAAAAAATACGACTGAAAAACAAAAAAACCTTCTATTCTTTCCCGGAAAATTGAACCACATCGTCCTTGCTCACCGGATTACCTCCTAAAATAATCAACCTTTCAACAATATTACGAAGTTCACGGACATTTCCCGACCATGTATATGATTGCAATCGTTTGATGGCACCATCGCTAAATTCCTTAGGTTTCATGTTTTGTTCTTCGGTGATTTGTTGGGCAAAATATTCCACCAATAACGGAATATCTTCCTTGCGTTCGTCCAAAGCGGGCACATGAATTTCAATGACCGCCAAACGGTGATATAAATCTTCGCGAAACCTTCCGGCTTCTATTTCTTTTTTCAAATCTTTATTCGTGGCGGCAATCACGCGCACATCCACTTTAATATCCTTATCACTGCCCACACGCGATATTTTGTGTTCTTGCAATGCGCGCAACACTTTGGCTTGTGCCGATAAACTCATATCGCCCACTTCGTCCAAAAACAAAGTCCCACCGTTGGCCTGCTCGAATTTTCCTTTTTTATCTTTGTAGGCGCCCGTAAAAGACCCTTTCACATGCCCGAACAATTCGCTTTCGATTAATTCCGAAGGAATAGCCGCGCAATTCACTTCCACCATAGGCGCCTTGGCACGCTTGCTCTTTTGGTGTATCCAGTGCGCCACCAGTTCTTTTCCCGTTCCGTTGGGACCCGTAATCAAAACCCGTGCATCAGTCGGCGCCACTTTCTCGATCATTTCCTTAACCTTCTTCAGTGCTTCCGACTCGCCTATCATGGTATATTTCTTGCTTACCTTACGCTTGAGCTTCACATTTTCCTTCACCAATTCTTTCATTGTGTGTGCATTACGCAAGGTAGTCAACAAACGGTTCAAATCCGGCGGTTTTGATATATAATCGTAAGCCCCCACACGCATGCATTCCACGGCCGTTTCCAAATCGCCATGACCCGAAATCATCACAAACGGCAAATCGGGCTTGATTTTTTTGCTTTGTTTCAAAACTTCCAATCCGTCTTTTTTCGGCATTTTTATATCACAAAGCACCACATCGTAATCATTGGATTTGATCTTATCCAAACCTTCCACCCCGTCATAAGCTTCCTCCACTTCATAACCTTCTCTGGTCAATATTTTATTTAATACGCGTTGAATGCTTTGCTCGTCTTCAATCACTAGGATTTTAGCCATAATTAATAATTTTTAAATTCAGGAAAATATATCGTGAATACGTTCAAAAAAAGATTTCTTTTTATTTTTTCTCACTCCGAATGCGGCATCGTTAAGCTTACGCTCAAAATACTTCCGGTCTTCTTCCGATAATTTTTTGGGCAAATGCACATTGACCCGGATAAACAAATCGCCGTATTCGTCGGAATTAAGCCGCGGAATTCCTTTTCCTCTCACGCGTAATATCTTACCGGGATCGATACCCGGTTCCAAATGCAATTTGATTTTTCCGCCCGGTGTATTAACTATTTTGGTTGTACCCAAAACAGCTTCCGGCAATGAAATATCTAGTTCGTGATATAAATCCAAACCCTTGATTTCAAAAGACGGATCGTGCATTTCCTTGAATTCCACCAATAAATCGCCCGCCACACCGTAATCCGACGGCGCATCGTGACCTTTCTGCGCCACTTTCAATTGGACGCCTTCTCGAACACCCTTGGGAATTTTAATCTCAACGATTTCCTCAATCCATCGCAAACCGTTTTCGTCGGCGCCCTCGCCCCTTCGCGACAAAACCCGGCCGGTTCCTTCACAAGTTTTGCAACGGTGTGTCGTTTCGGTCATACCGAAAATAGTATGTGTAACACGACGAACCACGCCATGACCGCCACATGTGGGGCAAGTAGTGTAAGCACTACCCGGCGCTTTCACTTTGCGTTTTACCTTTATACGCTTTACGCCGCCGTGCATGATATCGTCCAATGTAATCTTTAATCGCACGCGCAAATCACGCCCCTTCACCCTGTGACGCGAAGCGGATTGGCGATAATAACTCCCCCCCATTCCTCCGCCGAACAAATCACTGAAAATATCTTGGAAATGTCGAAAAATATCTTCAACATCCGTGTAATGCGGTGCTCCGTTTCCACCTTCAAAAGCGGCACTTCCAAATTGATCGTAACGTGCCCGCTTCTCGGGGTCGCTCAAAACTTCATAGGCTTCGGCGGCTTCTTTGAACTTCTCTTCCGCCTCTTTATCCCCCGGATTGCGATCCGGATGATATTGAATGGCTTTTTTGCGATATGCCCGCTTAATTTCTTCTTGCGTAGCCGTTCGCGAAACGCCTAAAATCGCATAATAATCCTTGCCCATCGCAATGTCTATATTTTAACCGGAATCTTTCTATTGAATGGTAACAACCTTCGGATACCGAATGATTTTGTTTCCTAATCGATATCCTTTTTCAATAACATCATGAATCTTTCCCGACATCTTCTTATCACCCGGAATTTGTGCCACTGCATCGTGTATATCCGCATCAAACGCATCTCCTTTATGCACTTCTATTTCCTTCAAACCCTTGTCCGTCAACACCTTACGAAATTTATCATAAATCAGTTTAACTCCTTTATACAAATCGTCCTCTTCCGTTTTTTTCAATTCGGTCAAAGCACGTTCAAAATCGTCCAAAACGGGCAATAAATCGGCAATCACTTCCTCCGACGCCGTTTCGATTAAATCCATTTTCTCCCGGTTGGTGCGCTTGCGGTAATTATCGAATTCCGCATACAAACGAATATATTTATCCTTCTCCTCGGCTAATTGATTTTGTAAATCATCAATTTGCGCTTGCATTTCTTCCGCTTGATCTGGTTTCGTTTCTCCCGTTTTAGTTGATTGACTTTGTTTGACTTCATTCTTCAATACTTCCTGATTTTCTTTATGATTTTTCTTTTTCATTTTCTCCGGTTTTGTTTTTTAATCATTCAAAATTATGCCAAATCCAAAAAATGACAAGTTGTCACTTTTTCCATGCTCTCAACATGTGTCGCTTTCCCAGAGGGCCTGCAAGCCTTTCCGTCTTAAATCCGGCTTTAATAAGATTTCTACGCACTTCTCCTTTTGCCGAATAAGTAACGAACACTCCGTTTTTTCGCATGGCAAGATACATATTTTTTAGCACTTCAAAAGTCCACAACTCCGGCTGGCTGCGCGGACTAAACGCATCGAAAAAAATAACGTCCCATTGTTCACGAACTTGGACTTCCTCAATAGGCAAACGGTGTTTGATTAATGTAAAATTTTCATCCAATTCAACGGATTGTTCCCATTTCGAAATATGAATCCGCAAAAATATTTGTTTTTCGGCTTCATCCCGATAAAAATTCAATAGCTTGTATTCATCCGAATTCAACGGGAACATTTCATAGGTTTCATAAATGATTTGATGTTCGTTCTCCTTCGCAAAACGCCATGCTAAAAATGCATTCAAACCTGTCCCGAAACCCATCTCGCCTATGCGAATAACCCGTTGCCTCGCTTGAGATGCATATTCCTTCAATCCTTTATCGATAAAAACATACAAACTCTCCTTCATCGCTCCGTGAAGGGAATGATAAGTTTCTCCAAAACGAACCGAATATATAGTAGGCGAACCGTCGCCTGTCTGTCTCGAAAAACGTTCTTTATTCATGAACCGGCTGGCTTTGTTGCTTCACGAATGAAATAAAAAACGGGTAACAATAAAAATAATCCGACAGGCTGAATAAGCATCCGGCGTAAATAAAAAACAATTCGATAATCCACCGGACGAATCCACTGAACCGTCAGCACGAATAAAATTCCCAAAATTACACCGGAATAAATAAAAAATTTGACAGCCCACAGGGTTAATCGCGCATCTTTAAATAACAATTGCAACAAAATTACCGACAAAATCGAATTGACCGAATAGCGCAAAAAAATACTGAAATAATCTTCGAACCTTAACACCGGCAAAGAACTTTTCATATAATTACCCGAAGCAAAATAATCGATGAATTTTTCGGGAAACCATTCTTGCTCGAATAAACGTACCGAAATTAATAAAATAACAACCGCTATGGCAAATACGTGTCGAAACCGGTTATTGCTCTTCATCTTCGTGCAGTAAATGTTTCACCTTTTTTATCTTTTTCTTATACATCATTTCTTTTTTGGCATTAATTTCCAAATGTTGTTTTCCCGGAGATAAATACATGATATTCAATCCCAAACCGCGTAAAATGAACAAGACACCCACCAAAACCACCACATAAGGAATCATTCTGTCCAATTTTCGGCGCACTTCCACCGAAAATAAAGTTTGCAAATAAGTAATCAACATCAATGCCGGTGTGGTTCCCAGTCCGAAAAGCATCATGTAAAGCATACCATACCATACGCTTCCCGTTGCAACGGCACCCACCAAAGCCAAATAAACCAATCCGCACGGCAAAAAACCGTTCAAAAAGCCCATACCGAACATGGCACCCAAGCTTTTCCGCTTGAGCAAACGATTCATTTGAAACTTCAATTTTCCGATAAATTGCCCCCACGCTCCCGGCAAACCGGGATTAAGCCACTTCGAAGCAGGAAAAAAAGCCACCAAAATCATGAAAATTCCAAAAATCAAAGAAATATTTTGCTGTAATCCCGACAATTTCAAACCCGTCCCGATTAAGCCGAAAACCAAACCGATTAAACCGTATGCCAACAAACGACCAATATGATAAACAATCAATTGCATGGCGGTTTTCAATCGATTTGACCGGTCAACGGGAATAATTAACGCTATCGGACCGCACATTCCTACACAGTGTGCCTCGCCGATCAAACCCAATAAGAGCGCGGAAAGAAAAATTTCAGCCATACAATTTGTTTTGCACAAATTTAATCATAATCGCCTAGCAAGCAAAAATAAGAAAGACCGCTACATACGTAAGCGGTCTTTCTCCTTTAACCTTAAAACTCCTTAGCTATGAAAAAAGGATTATTGTTTGACTTCGTCATATCGCCTAGCCACTTCTTTCCAATGGATGACATTAAAAAAATCATCGATATAGTTTCCTCGCTTATTTTGGTGTTTTAAATAATATGCGTGCTCCCAAACATCCATACCCAAAATCGGTGTCCCGATACAATCAACAAATTTCATTAGAGGATTATCTTGATTGGCCGTCGTGCAAATGCTTAATTTTCCTTCATGCACCAGCAACCAAACCCACCCCGAACCGAACCTTGACAAACCGGCTTTCTTAAATTGTTCTTTGAAAGTTTCAAATGACCCGAAGTCCCGTTGAATGGCATCGAACAAATCCCCCACCGGCAATCCGCCACCTTCCGGAGACATGATTTGCCAATAAAGTTTATGATTCCAATAGCCTCCGCCGTTGTTTCGAATGGCCGTCTGATTTATGTGAATGCTTTTGAGGATTTCTTCAATGGATTTTCCTTCAAAACAAGTCCCTTCAATAGCGGCATTCAATCCGTTCGTATAGCCCCGGTGGTGTCCCAAATGGTGAACCCGCATGGTGGCTTCATCGATATAGGGTTCCAAAGCATTATATTGATAAGGTATCTCTGGCAATTTAAACATAATCGTTTTCAATTTTAACGAAGCAAATATACGAACGCATTTATTTTTTTATGTGACAAAAATATCACATTTTTTTATAACGGCATAACGATTTTCAATAACGCTCCACCAGCGCACGAACCAATTCACGAACCACCGGCTCCGCCTTGGCCGCTTCCTTAATTACTTCCTGATGATTGACATTCTTGATAAATTCTTCATCGCCCAAATCGGTAATTACGGAAATTCCGAACACTTCCATCTCCATATGTTTGGCCACAATCACTTCGGGAACCGTACTCATTCCCACGGCATCGGCGCCCAAAGTTCGCACCATTTTATATTCGGCCAAAGTTTCAAACGTAGGTCCTTGCAACCCCAGATAAACCCCTTTTTGATATGAAATCCCGTTGTTTTTGGCATAATCTTCCACTACTTTTATCATTTCCATACTATACGGTTCGCTCATATTTACAAACCTGGGACCGAAACGTTCGTCATTGGCACCTCGCAGCGGGTGTTCCGGAAAGAAAAATATATGATCGGTGATAATCATCACGTCTCCGATTTTGAAATTGACATTTACACCACCCGATGCATTGCTTACAATCAACTTGTTGATTCCCATTAATTTCATTACACGTTCGGGAAAAGTAACCTCCTTCATATTATATCCTTCATAATAATGAAAACGCCCATTCATAGCCATTACATATTTCCCCGATAACCAACCGAATATCAGCGAACCTTTATGCCCCTTAACCGTGGACACGGGAAAATTGGGTACACTTTTATAAGGAATCTCAACATCAATGTCGATATCTTCACTCAAACTGCCTAATCCGCTACCCAACACAATGCCGTATTCGGGTATTTCATCCAGAATATCCAATAAATGATCGGCGGTTTCGCGCGCCTTGTCATATAAATTTTCTGCTGTTAACATATGCATATATTTTTTGTTTCAATATTTGCTCGTCTTTCGACCGGAATCTCACCGGCACAACGATAGGCTCAAAACCCGCATCCTCCAATTTTTGCTTGTCTTTCTCCGTTGTGATTATGCCTCGGGCTTTATATTTTTTCAATACCGATCGAATCTTTTGCAACCGCCTCCGGCCATACTCGGCATGATCGGGAAAGAGTAGCGGAACAAAGTTAATATTTTTTCCCGACAGGAAATCTAACATTGGCACAGGATTGGCGATTCCGGTAACCAAAACGTATTGTTTCCCTTCCAAATCGCTCCAATCCAATGATTTATTCCCTTGATACGGTTCCCCGTGTTCCAAATGATAAATCAATACGGGCTTGCCGGTCATTGCTTCGATTTTTGCCTTCTTCGCGCTAGCTTCTTCCATTTTATCATCGGGAACTTTGGTCAAAACAATCAAGTCCGCAGTTTTGGCGCGTTGCGGTAAATCCCTTAAAGAACCCATAGGAAACAAATCATCTTCTGTAAACGGCTTGTTAAACGGCGTCAATAATATTCGAAAGCCCGAAGCTAATCGCCTGTGCTGAAAAGCATCATCCAACAATATTATATCGGAACGAACAAGCCTTTGCAGTTCCCTGATTCCGTGCACCCGGTCGGCATCCACCGCCACATGCACCCGGCTGCCGTATCGGCGAAAAATCTGATGTGGTTCGTCACCCGATTCCCGCCAGCCGTCTCCTTCTTTGAGCAAGCGAAATCCCTTGCTCTTTCGCCCATAACCCCGGCTTAATACGGCCAAGCGGTATGTATCCGACAAAAGTTCAATCAAATATTCCGTAAACGGTGTTTTTCCGGCCCCTCCCAAATTCAAATTACCTATAATAATCACAGGAATATCCACTTTATATGAGCGTAAAATTTTCCGGTCATACAGCGCATGACGTAATCTCAAAATCCCTTCGATGATTTTTGCCGGTAGCTTTTTCACGGTTTTATTTCCAATATTTAATTACCAACAGTTCTGTCAATAAAAACAATAGCGCCAGCAATATAAACCATCGCGAATAATCCGGCGGTTCATCGCTTCGGGGAATATTTCCCGTATAATCATTTTTGTAAAGCTTTATATGGGGCGGCAACTCGTTTTCTCCGCCACGATAATAGACGAGTCGGCTTTCTTTTCTGTTTTCATTGACGGCGATAACCCCCAATGTATCTTGTCCTTTAATCACCGAATAAATACCGGGAGGTAAATTCAAATTTTTAATATAAACCTCCGTCTTTCCATCCTTCATCACCGAATAAACCGAATATTCACGATTTCCCGATAGAAGCTTAACCGGTTCTTCTCCTTCGATACCCTTGGAAAAAATTACCGCTTTATCCGTTCCCGAATAAAAATACAGTCTTTCTTCCGCATATGTATTCATAGGTTTATAAAATACAGGTATAACCAACGGTGATTGATAAAAATCCGATACGGGATATGCCGGATAAAAAGTGAAAACATATAAATTTCCATGCTTGAAAAAAGCAGGATATCCTTCTCCCGTCGAAATCAAAGAACCCGTCACGGGAGGCAATGCATATATGAATTTCGTATAAGGAAACTGCGATTGAGCGGGTTGCTTCTCAAATACATCACGGAAAAAAGGCCTGCGAAAATCAAGACGATTAAGTATAAAGTCACCCTTTTTCAACGTAAAAGCGGGATTTATTCGCTTGAAAAACGCCCGGTCGTTTTCCATGGATTTTTGCGGAACGAATATCACCGGAACCGGCAGGCTTGCAATTAAATCGAAATTGTAGTAAGGTTTCCAACCATACAACACCAACAAATCATATTGCTTCGCTTTTACCCAATCCACTTCATCAGGTTTGACGGTTTTATAATCCACACGGTTGGCTTTCCAGAGCTTAAATAAAAAAACCGGAATGCTATCGCCCACCATCAACACTTTTTTAGGTTTATTTCCCGGAACGATAAAATACAAGCGGTTATCAGGCATATAATACGGATCGTTCGTAATTTCGATTTGAGCGCCCGGCGCCGAATAATTTTTTTCGATATGAAATTCTATCGTATCCCCTTCGTCTTTATCCAAATTCAATAATTGACTAAAAACCGGTTTGCCACCCATGGTCACCTTAAAAACCGAATTGAACTTTTTTCCGCTTGCATGCACCAAAGCCCGGTAATAAACTCTGTCGGCAGCTTGCTTCACCATAAAAATCGTATCAACGGATAAATTAACGGGAAATTCGGAATTAACAAAAATAAAATGATACTCCGAAAGTGTATCTTCCCTTGCCATATGCAAAGCCGTTTCATCGAAAAATTGCCCGTCGCTGAAATAATAAACCTGTTTTCTTCCCGGAAACTTGCGTTTCAAAGCCTTCAAAATCGCCACATGATCCGTAACTCTGTGCCGGAAGTCATTCCGTAATAAACCGGTCAAATTTTTTCCATCTGTTTTCCTCCATCGTTGGCCGTCGTATAAATAATATTGATTGGAGGCAAAAACCCCTTCGTGCAACAATGACAATAATCGATCGTGCAAATCCGTATTGCCGGAACGGTAATTGGTAGACATGCTCCGGTCGAAAAAAATCACCGAAGGCAAGCCCGATTTTTTCGTTTCCAAAGGGAAATACGGCTTGGCAAACGCCAGCACCAGTGCCGCCAATGCCCCCATGCGTAGCAACAGTAAAATCCATTTTTTCAGCTTTTGAATACGCTGCGTTTCCCGATGAATTTGTTTAAGAAAAGATACATTCGGAAAAATCAATCGCTTATAGCGGCGCAAGCGCATCAAATGCACCAAAACCGGTATGAGCAGCAGAAAAAGGAAATATAATATGGACGGATTCTGAAATTTCATTGATACAAAGATACATAAACAAAAAAATCCCGGTGTGCGTAACGACACCGGGATTTCCTCGAACCGAAAACGATGCTCACGCAACACAAAATCCAACAGATTAGGCTATATCCATCGCCGATTTCGGCTTTTCTTCGCTTAATCGAATATTTTGCGCCGTTTGCGGAACCGGAACGATTTTTTCTTTCTTAATCCACCGTTCGGGCAAATGAATTTCGTGTCCGCGCACATGAATGGTCGTCGCTTTAACCGGCATTTCATATACGATTCGCAAACCGTAAACCGGGTTTCCGAAACGGTTTTTAAATTCTCCGGGTCCATCCACCATTAGTAACTTGAAATCGGCAGGGAAATAAATGCGTTTCGCATAATCGCGTTTGCGATTCGGTAAATAATAAGTCAACCAAAGCACTTTGGCCGTACCTTTATAACGCAATCCGGTAGGGATATAAGTGCCGGATTTTTTTTCTTCTTTCAATAACCGGTCGATATAATCCCGTGCGTCCTCAAAATCGCTATCGCTTACAGACAAGTAACGCACCGGATATCCGCGTACATACGCCACCATATTGAGCCATTGAACACTGCGTTGTTTTTCCGTATTAATCAACGAATCGATTTCCTTCAAGATGCCACCGGTAAAATGTTCGGAAAATTCCGGATAATACGGTAATGCCGACAACAAATCCACTGCACGTTTAATTTTATTCAAACAAGTTTCATCGGGGCAAACCGCCATAGCGGCACGCAATTCACAAAACAGTTGACGCAATTCCTCCAAAATGCCCGGGTGCAATTCCGGATTAATATAACTTTCGGTCACTTCATGCACCACGGCTTCGGGAATTTCCTTGAGCGCTTCGTCTATATCGTCTAATTGATGTTTGCCCCAAGGCTTATAATGCCCGTCGAAATCTTTATATTCTGCCACCGTATTGGCGGTTTCCACCGTCACTCTATTTTCGGCACAAGCCACTTCGCGAATTTTTTCGATTTCATCGCCGAATTTTTTTTTCCAAAACGGCGAATAAGTCAAAGTACACAGATAATCACTGCGTTTTTTGAGATCCGTCAGCTGAGCCGGCGTTTCCACTTGCAACATTTCGTCACGAATAATGCAATTAATGCGGCGAATATCATCCGCATTGTTTACACGTCCGTAAATACGTTTCATGGCTCTAAATTTTTCGATTTCAATAAGTTATACGCAAAAAACAAGCCTTATTACCTTTCCTGACAATTTTTCGTTTTTTCTGACAAAATTTCTAGAAATTTCTTTTTTTTCACCCGAATAAACCGGCATCTTTCATTTCTTTCCTTGGATAGATATTATCAAAGTGATTTTCTTCAAAAACGAAAAAAATTTCTTGTCTAAAATTTCTTGTCTAAAGTCTAAAAAAACCTACGTTTAAAAACCATTTATACTAAACCGAAACGAAATCTCAACCTTTTTTTCGCTTCATCAAAAAATACCAAATAACCCAAAGCGAAACATAAATAAAAACGATACCACCCAATGCCGGATAAGGATTTTCACGCGAACTGACAGCGCCCAACCAAACCAAAACCACCGCATAAGGAACCGTTCCCAAAAGATAATAAACGACAAACCGCCCGAAAGGCATCCGGTTCATGCCGGCCATGCAACAGGTCGCTTCCGGCAACATGGGCAATGCACGCGCAATCAACAAAGCACCCGTACCGAAACGTTCAAACAACTCATACACTTCCCGAACATGCATGTCATCCTTCAAAACCAAACGCATGATTTTTTTTCCCGCAAAATGACAAATCACAAAAGCCGTTAAACCCGACAAAAACATACCCGCCACCGATGCTATCAATCCCCAATAAAAACCCAATAAATAGCCCGCCGAAGTCACCAAAAAAACCGTCGGAACCGAAAAGAAAACATCCACCGCCAACAAACCCCCGATCACCAATCCGATTATCCATGACGACCGGCGGGAAACCACTTCGATATAATACTTGATATCGGCAACGGAAAGTAAACCGGTTAGATTCATCAACGCAAAAATCAACAGAAAAAAAACTATAATCCAAGCATATAATTTCAAAAAAGATTTCACGCGATTTCCTTTTGATTTTCAAAAATAAGCGAAAGCACAATATACAAACCGACCGAAACGGGCACAAAAGCCAATCCGCCCAATAAAATCATTAGCATCGAAACAATAACAATCGCATATCGCAATACATTTTCATGCCAACCGAAATGCTTGAATTTGAGCGCAATCAAACGTATGGGAGCATTCATAATCCAAACGGAAAAAACAATCATCGCGGCAAGAAAATAAATATTGCCGTAAATCCGTGACCAAAACCCTTCGCCTCGCAATGCCGTCAAAATAATACCGAACCACATCAAGGCATTAGCGGGCGTGGGCAATCCGATAAAACCCGTCGTTTGCCGATCATCAATATTAAATCCAGCCAAACGCCAAGCCGCTCCCAAAGAAATTAGAAAAGCCCCGTAAACATAAGGCTCAACCAAGCCATGATCGCGCCCGTATAAAAAAACCAAAATCCCGGGAACCACACCGCTCGTAACCATATCCGCCAACGAATCCAATTGCAAACCTATCTCCGACGACGTCCCCGTAATACGCGCCACAAATCCATCGATATAATCAAAAAATATGCCGGCCAAAAATGCATAAAAAGCCCAATCCCATTTCCCGTCGAACAACCACACCAACGACAATAAACCGAATAAAAGATTTAAAAGTGTCAGAAAATTGGCTAAATTGCGCTTCAACATAAACTTTTGCATGAAGTTTGCAACGGCAAAGGTAGGGAAAAATTTCCTGCGCATGAAAAATATCGCTTTCGCATACCTTATATATGTATTTCTAATCTCTCCCTTCGTATCGGCTCAACAAACCGGCACGATCGAAAACCCGAAACTCCGTTCCGACTCCTTGAATAACGAAACGGATTCCGTATTATACTACGAACTCGGAACCGTTACCATTCTGCCCCGACTCTATTTTAGCCGCGCCGCCGACTGGTATCGCTACAATGTCTTGCGCCGAAAAGTCATCAAAGTATACCCCTTTGCCAAATTAGCCGGCGACAACCTCGATAAAATCGACAAAAGACTGCAAAACATGCCCCCGGCAAAGCGTCGACGCTATAAAAAAGGCATCGAAAATTATATTAGAAAAGTTATTGAACCGCAATTGAAAGAACTCACCGTCACCGAAGGACGCATCCTCGTGAGATTAATCTACCGGCAAACCGGCATGAGCGTTTATCAATTTCTCAAAAAATACAAAAGCGGCCTATCCGCCTTTTGGTGGCAACGTATTGCCAAACTTTACAAAATCGACCTCAAAGAAGAATACCACCCCGAATCGGACAAAATCGACTTCTGGATGGAAGACATACTGCAACGTGCTTTCAACGAAGGAATACTGGAAGAAAGTCCGCCCAAAATTTCAATCGACTACTTTACACTCTACAACAAATGGATGGAAAAAGCCCCTACGCCACCCATGCGCGGTTTGAAAAGAAATCGTAACTTGCAACCGCACTTTCAAAGAAAACCCAAACAAAAACAAAATCATGAATATTGACCGGCCTATTTGCGTTTTTGATCTGGAAACCACCGGAATAAACGTTACCAAAGACCGAATTGTTGAAATATCCATTCTGCGTATCGAACCCGACGGTACGGAAAACCCGCCCAAAACATGGCGTATTAATCCCGGAATTCCCATTCCCAAACAAGCATCCCAAGTGCACGGAATCTATGACGAAGACGTGGCGGACAAACCTCCTTTTAAAGCCATCGCACGGGAAATATACGAAATGATTAAAGACGCCTATCTGGTCGGTTTCAATTCAAACCGCTTCGACTTACCCCTGCTTGCCGAAGAATTAATTCGTGCCGGCATAAATATCGACCTGAAAACCAACCGAAGTATCGATGTGCAAGTTATATATCACAAAAAAGAACCGCGCAACCTGTCGGCCGCTTATCGTTTTTATACCGGAAAAAACCTAGAAAACGCACATTCCGCAGAAGCGGACGTTTTGGCCACATGGGAAATCCTCAAAGCTCAATTGGAAAAATACGAAGATATTCCCAAAGATTTTAAAAACCTCTCGGCCTATTCGTCCCACCGAAATACCGCCGATTTTCATGGACGCATCATATATGACGAAGAAGGAAACGAAGTAATTAATTTCGGAAAATACAAGGGACAAAAGCTGGAAGAAGTCCTGCAAAAAGACCCCGGATATTACGGCTGGGTCCTCAACGGCGATTTCGCCGAATTCACCAAACAAATTTTCAAAAATGTCCACGAACGTATCAAACTCAAAAAAGAACAAGCCAAGCTTAATGCATTGAAAAACAAATTCAACACCCCTTGAACGGTCGATTTACTTTAACCACCTCTTTGCATTCCAATTCAAATATTTATTCTAAATTTGCACGGCAAAAAATCAAGCGTATTCTAACTATGAAAATTCAACATATCAAAAACAACGACTTCACAGGAAGAGTGAATGTGATTCTTGACAAGGAAGAATTGAACGGCAAAACCGAAGTAAAACTCAAAAGTTTAAGAAAAAAAATCCGCATGCCCGGCTTCCGGCCCGGTAAAGTTCCCATGAGCCTGATCAAAAAACAATACGGTGAAGCCGCCCGGGCCGAAGCATTGGAAAAATTATTGACCGAAGCCCTGTCAGATTTCAAAAAAGAACAAAAACTCGAATTAATCGGGCAATTCCTACCGGTCAAAAATGACGAAAATGAAAAAAATAACGACCAAATCATTTATTCCTTCGATTATGCCGAAATCCCCCCCTTTGAAATAGACTGGGAAAAAATTAAGCAAAACAAAATTTATAAAATCGAAATCTCCGATGAAGATTTGGAAAAAGAAATCGAATATTTACAACAAAAACATGCCAAAATCGAAGACTCGGACAAATTTGAAGAAGGAACCGTTTTTATCGGTTATGTGAAAGCAAAAGATAATAAAGAAATTTTTACATTAATACACTTAAAATACGAAGATACCTACAAAAAAACAGCCGCCACACTCGACAAACTCGACAAGGATGAAATGGAGCTGACATTGGCCGAAGCCAAAAAGAAAAAAATAATCAATAAAAACATAACGGATGAATTAAAACAAAAAGGCGCTACGGACGAAACCGTCTTGATATTGAAAAAATTGGGAATAAAAAAATTTATCCCCGCCGAAATAAATGAAGAATTTTTCAATTTAATTTTTCCCGGTAAAAAATTGAAATCCGAAGAAGAATTCAGAAAAGCCCTTCGCGAAGATATGGAAAAACAATGGAATCACAACATGAAAATGAACATCCAAAATACCATATTATCTCGCATAGACGAATACGTAAAAATGGACATTCCGCTGGATTTTCTCAAACGTTGGATCAAAGAAACCGAAGAAATAACCGATGAAGAAAAACTGAATGATTTGCTTAATGAATACATCAAATACTACAAATACACCAGCTGGATTAACCGCTTTATTAAAGAAGAAAACCCCACCTTCAGCCGGGAAGAGTTAATCTCCAAAGCAACGAGCGACCTATATCACCACATGTTGTCCAATCCTCAACAATTTCCCAATTTACCCGCTTTTGAAGAAATTCAATCCTTAGCCGAATATTATTTACAAGACGAAAAATACAAAACCCGTATGGAACAACAATTGATTGACGACCGTTTTATTGATTACGTCTATAGCCAATTGACCGAAAAAACCGAACCCGAAACGATCACTGTCGAAGAATACAGGAAAAAGTCACAATCCGGTCAATAAATCACGAAAAAATATAAATTAGGACAAAAATCACAATAATTCAAAAAAAAATCGTTATATTTACCAAAAAACCACTTTATCAAATGAAGCGATTAGGAGATGAATTTAGGAAATATGCACTCAAAGAACACGGAATAAGCGGATTTCAATTGCATCAGCTCGAAAGCAGCATGACACCGTACATTATTGAAGAACGGCAACTCAATGTGGCACAGATGGATGTTTTCTCAAGATTGATGATGGACCGCATTATTTTTTTGGGAACCGGCATAAACGATCAAGTAGCCAACATCGTGGTGGCACAACTTTTGTTTCTTGAGAGCACCGATCCCGATAAAGATATTTTGCTTTATATCAATTCGCCCGGCGGTGTGGTTTATTCGGGATTAGGCATATACGACACCATGCAATACGTCAAACCCGATGTCAATACCATTTGCACCGGTGTAGCCGCTTCCATGGCGGCCATTTTACTTGCAGCAGGCGCTCCCGGAAAACGTTCGGCACTACCTCATGCCCGCGTTATGATTCACCAGCCTCTTGGAGGCGTGCAAGGTCAAGCATCGGATATCGAAATCACCGCCAAAGAAATTCTTCGCCTCAAAGAAGAACTCTACCGGATTTTGGCCAAACATACCGGTCAACCCTATGAAAAAATAGAATCGGATGCCGACCGCGACTATTGGATGCGAGCCGACGAAGCCAAAGTATACGGAATGATCGATGAAGTTTTGGACACCAAACGCTAATTCAAAAAATGGAAAAAAAATTCTATAGCATCACCTGTGACTTTTGCGGCAGAACCGAAGAAGAAGTCGATCAATTGATTGCCGGAACCAACGCGCATATATGCAATTACTGCATAGATGAAGCCTGGCAATTACTCCATAAAGCTGGAAATACAACCGCCCCTGAACTTCATAATGAAGGGGAAAACAAATTATCACCCAGGAAAATTTACGATTTTCTCAACCGGTACGTCATCGGACAAGAAGACGCCAAAAAAACCATAGCCGTAGCCGTTTATAATCACTATAAGCGTATCGGTTTTAACGCTACGGAATTGAACGATGTGGAAATCGAAAAGAGCAACATTTTAATGATCGGCCCCACCGGCACGGGAAAAACATTGATAGCCAGAAGCATCGCCAAACTTTTGAACGTTCCCTTCGCCATTGCCGATGCCACAGTGATTACTCAGGCCGGTTACGTGGGCGAAGACGTGGAAACCATCCTCACAAGGCTATTGCAAGCCGCCGATTATGATATCGCCGCGGCAGAACGCGGAATCATTTTCATCGATGAAATCGATAAAATAGCACGCAAAGGCGATAATCCAAGCATCACGCGTGACGTGTCCGGCGAAGGTGTTCAACAAGCCTTGCTCAAATTGCTCGAAGGAAGCATCGTGAATGTGCCTCCACAAGGAGGGAGAAAGCATCCCATGCAAGAATTTATAAAGATAAACACCAAAAACATTTTATTTATCGCCGGAGGTGCATTCGACGGATTGGAAAAAATCATAGCACGCCGGCTCAATAAACAAAGCGTCGGTTATCAAACTTCCCAAATCCGGAAAATCAACGAACGGGAAATATTACAATTCGTAACCCCCGAAGATTTGCGCAAATTCGGCCTCATACCCGAAATCATCGGGCGGTTGCCGGTCATCACCACCTTGGAAGAATTGGATAAAAACGCCTTGAAAAAAATACTCACCGAACCAAAAAACGCTTTGATCAAGCAATACCAAAAACTCTTTGAGTTGGACGGTGTTTCACTTCGTTTTACGCCCGGAGCCATGGATTACATTGTGGATCTGGCCGTAAAATACAAATTGGGTGCGCGCGGATTGCGTTCGCTTACCGAAGCACTCTTAAAAAATGCCATGTTTAACCTACCCGACATGGATACCGACACCATTACGGTGGATAAAAAATATGCCGTTGAACAACTAAAACATGTAGATTTACAAAAACTAAAATTATCAGCATGATGAAAACAATGGAGAAAACTTATTTAAACCTGCTGCCTCAAAAAACAGTGGATTATGTACAGAAATTATTAGGCAGCCATGACGACCTGCAAGTAGTCGTTTCCAAAGCCAGACTGACCAAGTGGGGAGATTTCACCAAAGAAGGCGATCATTATGTCATTAGCGTAAATGAAAACCTGAATCCTTACCAATTTCTTATCACCTTACTTCATGAATACGCCCACTATTTGGTATATAAGAAATATGGACCCGGCACCAAACCCCACGGGCAGGAATGGAAGCAAACCTTCTCAAAAATCCTTTACGATTTGATGGACAGTAATTTATTGCCCGAAACATTGGTCGAAGCATTGAAAAACTACGCCAAAAATCCCCGTGCGGCAATCACCACCGATTTAAAATTAAAAGCGGTGCTCAATGAACTTTCCTATTCCGAATCGGGGAACCCATTAACCATAGCACATCTGAATGACGGTGATAAATTCCTTTTCCACGGAAGGATTTTCGAACGTCGGGAAAAACGCAGAAAACTCTATCGTTGCTTGGACATCAAACGCAACAAATATTATCTTTTCCAACCCGATGTAGTGGTCAAAAAAATCTAAAATGTCCGAACGGCATTTATTCGGTGTGATTATGGCCGGAGGCGTTGGAAGTCGCTTCTGGCCAGCAAGCACCGAAGAAAAACCCAAGCAATTCCTCGACCTGACCGGTTCGGGCAAATCTTTATTACGTCAAACCTTTGAACGTTTAAATCGCTTTATTCCGACGGAAAACATCCTTGTGGTATCCAATAAGCGATACAAATCACTGATTTTGCAGGAGCTGCCGGAATTAAACGAAAATTCCATTTTATCGGAACCCGTCATGCGCAATACGGCACCGGCAGTCCTCTATGCCGCCAACCGGATACGTATACAAAACCCGAATGCGTTGATGTTGGTAACTCCTTCGGATCATTACATCAATGATAATCAAACCTTTGAAAAAAATATCCGGCAAGCGGTAGATTTTGCCAGCCGTCAAAATGCACTGATGACGCTGGGAATTAAACCGGTTTCACCCCACACCGGCTACGGTTATATCGAATTTAACCCACAAGCAAGCATCACCGTAAAGAAAGTGCAACGCTTTACGGAAAAACCGGATTTGGAAACAGCCGAACGTTTCCTGGAACAAGGAAATTTCCTGTGGAATACCGGCATATTTATTTGGACCGTTAAATCCATCGAGGTAGCATTTCAAAAATATCTTCCGGATATGTTTGAGCGCATGAAAAGTAATACTTATGGAACGGAAAAAGAAGAAAGGTTTATCGGAGAAATTTTTCCGAAACTGGAAAACATTTCGGTGGATTACGGCATTATGGAAAAAGCGGATAATGTGTATGTATTACCGGCCGAATTCGAATGGAACGACTTGGGATCATGGGACGCACTTTACCGTCAATTGCAAAAGCATGAAGGAGAAAACATTAGCATTGCGGGAAAAATCCACGCCCGCAACAGCAAAGGAAATTTAATAGATGTTCCGGGAAAAAAAGTTATCATTTCGGGTTTGGAAAATTATTCGATTATCGAACATAACGACATTTTGATGATTATCCCCTTGGATGAATCCCAACAAGTCAAACATTGGCGCGAAAAAATCAAAAGAAAGAAGTAAAATCACCGGATTTTTTTCTAAATTTGCATGCCTCTTTAAAAAAACGGTGGGATGCCGGAGCGGTCGAACGGGGCGGTCTCGAAAACCGTTGTTCCTTCACGGGAACCGGGGGTTCGAATCCCCCTCCCACCGCTTTTATAGAAAATTTCCTTTCCATTTACCAAAAACAATCCCGGTTTATTTTAAAATTCATCCGTTTTTATTTTAAAAATGACATTCGTAATAATTTATCCCGGCAGGTTTGCTAAATTTGTCATCGAACCAAAAGATTCTCATTATGAATTTACATGAATATCAAGGTAAAGAAATATTAAGCCGTTCCGGCGTTCGTGTTCAACGCGGATATGTAGCCACCACACCCGAAGAAGCCGTTGAAGCGGCCAAAAAATTGGCCGATGAAACCGGCACCGGATTTTGGGTCGTCAAGGCACAAGTGCACGCCGGCGGACGCGGTAAAGCAGGAGGCGTTAAATTGGCCAAAAATCTTGATGAAGTTTATGAAAAAGCCAAACAAATTTTGGGAATGACTCTGGTCACGCCACAAACCGGCAAAAAAGGAAAAAAAGTGCATCAAGTACTCATTGCCGAAGATGTTTATTATCCCGGCGAAAGTAAACCCGAAGAATACTACATGAGCGTTATGCTTAATCGCGAAAAGGGCCAAAATATGATTATGTATTCACCAGAAGGCGGAATGAATATTGAAGAAGTAGCCGAAAAAAAACCCGAAAAAATCTTCCTCGAATATATCGATCCGGCACACGGATTACAAGATTTCCAAGCACGACGAATAGCCTTTAATCTCGGCTTAAGCGGACAAGCTTTCAAAGAAATGGTTAAATTCGTTAAAGCGCTCTACAAAGCCTATACACAAAACGATGCTTCCCTCTTTGAAATCAATCCGGTTCTGAAAACATCCGACAACAAAATTTTAGCCGTGGACAGCAAAGTGGTCATTGATAATAATGCCTTGTTCCGACATCCCGATATAGCCGCCATGCGTGATATTCGCGAAGAAAATCCCATCGAAGTGGAAGCCAAAGAAGCCGGATTAAACTATGTGGCTCTGGACGGAAACGTGGGTTGCATGGTCAACGGAGCCGGCTTAGCCATGGCCACCATGGATTTGATCAAACAATCGGGAGGCGAACCGGCTAATTTCCTAGACGTAGGAGGAACAGCCGACGCCGAACGCGTTGAAAAAGGCTTTCGAATCATTTTAAAAGACCCCAAAGTGAAAGCCATTCTGGTCAACATTTTCGGCGGTATCGTCCGTGCCGACCGTGTAGCGCAAGGTATTGTGGACGCTTATAACAATATGAAAGGCGAAATCCATGTTCCCATCATCGTTCGGCTACAAGGAACCAATGCCGACAAAGCTAAAGAACTCATCGAGAAAAGTGGTATTCCGGTGCACTTCGTCACCGAATTCAAAGAAGCCGCCGACAAAGTGAAAGCTTTGGTTTCGGCTTAAAATACGTTTTATTTATCTAAAAAAACGGTTCCGCAAAATAAGGGAACCGTTTTTTTTTTTTTGCGAAAGCTTAAAATCATCAGAAATGCAGCGATAAACTCAATCCGAAATGACGGCGAGCCTGCGGAAAATAGTATGGCGTATCCCCCCACATGTAGCCGTTTGAAGCATAATTTAAATTCAATAAATTGTAAACATCGCCCGATATTCGCCATCCTTTTATATGGTTTCCTCCGGCCATATTCCAAATCAAATGCAAATTCTCCACATGATAAGCAGGCAAAACCGACGCTTCAATATTACGGTTATCCATGAATTGTTTACCCACATATTTCATTTCAGCCAAGACCTTCAGTTTTTCGGTAACAAAGAAACCGATTCCCCAATAAGAAACCAACGAGGGCGAAAAAGCGATGACGGTATTTCCATAATTTCGCCATTGCGTTCCGTCGAAAGCATGATAATTGATATTACGATTAATACTCAAACTCAAACCGGCATCCATACTCCAAGGAAATTTATGAAAGCGTACTTCAGTTTCCCATCCGGCGCGATAACTTTTGCCGACATTTTCACGCACGGGATTGCCCACATCGTCGATTTTTCCCGTATAAACCAACTGATCGCGATATCGCATCCAATAGAAATTAGTTTTCCAAGACCAATGTTTAATATATCCTCGATAGCCCAATTCCCAATCAAAAAGGGTTTCGGGTTTAGGCTTTTCGATGCTTTCCTTGTAGTCGGTGCGATTCGGTTCACGGTGCGTCTGCCCGATAAAAGTATATAATATATCGTCATTACCTAATAAATGTAAACGATAGCTCAACCCCAATTTAGGATTGACAAATATCGATCGATCATGCATCGAAAATTTTTCCTCCGCATCGAATGTTTTTTCGGGATTATAACCGGCATCATAAACTACATTTCTGATTTGAACATCGGTAATCAAATGCAAATTAGGATTCAACCGCGTTTGATTTTTGATATAAAAATTTCGTTCGGATTTGATACCCGTATTTTCATAATATGTATGTCGGATTTCGCTACCGGAAGCATACCTCGCCCAAATAATACGCCCGAAATGATTTCCTGTATAATGACTTATGCCCGCACCCAAAAGCCAATCGCTCTTTTCGCCACGAATAAGAGCATGAAGAATGACTCCGTAGAAATCGTTATCAAGCCATTTCCTCCGGATTAAATCGGTCTGTTGAACGGTATCGTTTCCGAAAATTAAGGGTGCCAATCCGTATTTTTCAAAATCTTGATTCTGCTTGTATTGCTCATAATAACCGAAACCTTTGGTGTAGTGCAGGGTCAAGCCGAGCTTCAGTTCATGCAAAGGTTGATAAAGATAATGCAATTGATAATGGTTTTGCGTATAATTGTCCACTTCATTATCATAGAAACCTTTGATATTCCATTGGTTGTCATAAATGGCGCCGGCATAATTAAAGGTGGGATTGGTTTCAAATGTTTGCTTATCCACTCCATACCATGCCTGATAGGTTTTTTCGTGTCCACCGAAATGAATTAGCGTCAAACGGTGTTTTTGATTCCGGTATTCCGACGATAAATAATAAGATTTCAAATCCGATGTAGCGCGATCAATATATCCGTCGGAATGCATGGTCGAAAAACGGGCAATAAAGTTAAAATGCTTATCCAACAAACCCGAAGCGATTTTCGCTGATAAGGATGACGTATTGAAAGAACCATAGGTAGCTTTAAATTGCACCGAAGGCTTGGAATAGAAATTTTCAGTCTGCAATTCGATTTGGGCGCCGAATGCACCCGTCCCGAATTTTGATGTTCCCAATCCGCGAACGACCGATATGCTTTGCACCGACGATGCCAAACCCGGCACATCCACCCAATAAACCGATTGTGATTCGGGGTCATTCAAGGGAATTCCGTTGATCGTTACATTGATTTGTTGCGATGAAATCCCGCGAATTCTCACCGAAGTGTAACCCACTCCGTTTCCGGCATCGGAAGTGGTCACCACGGAAGGTATGGCTTCCAATAAATAAGGGATATCTTTTCCGTTATCTTTTTCTTCGATTTTCTTCCGGTCGATCGATGAAAAAGTCATGGGATTCGTTCCCGGATTATTCGACGCCAATTTGAAAACCACAGGCGAGAGTTCCTCATACATAGATGAAAGAAGGATAACTATGCGTGTATGCTTACGTAAATTCACAAATACATTGCCGGTTCTCTTATCAAAACCGGCGCGTATTGTATAATGCCCTTCGGGCAAACTAAACAAAAATTTTCCGTCCTCGCCGGTTTGTTGTTTATCACCTGTTTGCAAAACGGTTACCATAGCGCCTTTCACGGGCTTGTCATCCATCAATACCACCCCCGAAAGTTCAAATGTTTCTTGCGCTTGAAGCAGAAAATTACCAATCAAGATAACGGCCAAAAAAAATCTTCGCATCTTTTGAAATTTTGCGAAGGGTTGCCGGATGCTGCGAATAATACCTTTAATTCCGTTCCCTTGGCGGCATTACCCGCCCAGGTTCAATGGGTATAATCTCAGCCCGTTTGTCGAGCACCCCTTCCGGTTAGCTTTGCAAAGGTAAAAAGAAAAAATTAATTCTCGCTTATTTTTTCGAAATAGGCAACAATGGGAATCTGCTGATACTCTTCTTCGACAAAAAAGTGATCCGGATCTATAAAATGCAGTTCTTTTGACTCCTGTTCTTCAACACCGGCTGTATCTTCAACATCAAAATAAAATTTCCCGTCATTCTTATTGTATTCCCACTTTCCGTTATATTCCAAATGTTTATGGCAAGTGCCCGAGTTCTGATACAAGGTATAATAAACCGCATGTGCATCATGATTAGATGAAAAATGCATTCTCGAACGCTTGTGGCAATCCGTTATCTGATAATCGGTTCCCATTACCGTGAACCTGTATAATTTCCATTCCCCTACAATATATTCCGGTGCCGAATCGGAAATTTCTTTTTTCTTACACGATCCGGCTATTAATAAAATAAATATCAATGAATAAAATAGTCGATTTTTCATATCTTATTTTCTTATAAAAGATTACATGCAAAAATCATGCCTTTGTTTTGATTCTCATTGGCTTTTTTTACTTTTGAAACAAAATAAAATTCCTATGGCAAAAAACCGGATTGCGGGGATATGGGCCTTCTTAATCATGCTTTCGCTTGAATCTTTTCAAATGCATAAATTCTACGTGAGTATCACCGAAATACATTATCAACCCGAAAATCATCATTTGGAAATAATACTGCATACCTTCCCCGATGATTTGCTAGCTGCACTAAAAAAAAATTATGCACAATCCCCCGATTTGGACAAAAATCCCGGTGAAAGCAAAAAGTGGATAGAAAAATACTTACGTCTCCATTTTTCACTTTCCGACGGACAAACCCCACTACCCTACACTTTTTTAGGCTACACCTTTGAAGACGACCGGATTATTTTATTAATGGAAGCCCGATCGGGCAAAACCGGACAACTATTCGTGCATCAATCGTGGTTGACGGATATTTATCCCTCACAACAAAATATTGTACATTTTATCTATGCAAACAAAAAACAAACGGAACTTCTGGATAAAAACCGAACCGAAACCATTTTCGAAATTCCTTAACCGGATATTTTTTTAAATATTTCCGAACGATTTTTTACGTCCAATTTTTCATAAATATGACGTATATGAGATTTCACGGTGTTCTTTGAAATAAAAAGGCTTCTCGCAATTTCGTCATTGGTTTTTCCTTCGCAAATCAAATTGAGCACATCTTGTTCTCGCGGGGTCAAATCGTATTTCGTCAGCAGCGAGCTACATGTTTTTTCATTGATTTTTACCTGACTAGGAGACATCACGGTCTTCTTTTTCTTCTGTAATTGAGCGTTGATTAGCTTCAACTGTTGAATATAATTTTGAATCTCCCGGTTTTTTTGTTCCAATAACAAATCCGATTTTTCCTTACGCTGCTTGACGATAATCAACAATAAAATAATGATTGCCAATGCCACGGCGGCGGACACTTTAAAAATCATCATATTCTTTCGCATCCTTCTTTTTTCCTGCTCTTTTTCCCGCGCCAAGGTCTTGATACGATTGTCTTTTTCATGCGTTTCATGCAAAATTTCCAGCGTATTGATAATTTTTTTCGCTCTCAAATTTATCATGCTGTCTTTATAAGCCTCCTTCAGTTTTTGAAACTTGTATGCATTTCGATAATCATTTTGATGCAAATAAAAAGCAACCATGGCATCATATCCCAAAATGATATTTTCCTTTGACCCTATCTTTTTGGCCAAACCTGTGCCATCGTGGATATATTTCAATATTTGCCGTTTATCGGGATACCCGGTATAAATTAAACTTTTTCCCAGCATGATTTGTGCATTGGACATATATCTTTCGATATTTTTCCGGGTTACCAAATCCAATGAACGGCGGTAATAATCGATAGCATTCGCATAATTTTTCTTATAAAAAAAATATTTACCGAACAAATTGTATTCAATGCCCAGTTCTTTTCCGTATAATTCACGGGCAATAACCATCATGGAATCCAAATATGCCTTAGCCTTATCGAATTTTTTCATCAGAATATATACTTCCGCAATGTTGGCATAATCGTATTCTATTCCCAATTTATTATTCCTGTTACGCTCCAATTGCAAGGCTTTAAAAAAATAATCCAAGGCCTTTGTATAATCCTCCAAATTAACATACACATTTCCTATGCCGTGATAAATCATGGCAATGTTTTTCTTATTATCGATTTCTTTGGCCAATTCCAATGCTTCCATATAATATTTCATCGCCTCGGATTCCATGTTCAACTTCCTGAGCGATACCGCCAAATTATTTAAATTGTTGATTTTTAACAGCGTGTCATCGGAATTCTCCAAAAAATTCATGGCACGCTTATGATACTGAACCGAAAGCACGAATTCATTATTCCGCCTGGCCATCAACCCTTTTGCATTGTAAATTTTACCAAGCCCTTTCAAATAAGGAATTTTCCATGCTATTTTCAACGCTTTTATCAAAAGTTTATCGGCTTCTTCCGAAGATGATTGGTATGCCTTCTCCACCAACCGGTCTACCTCTTTCCGTTCGTCTTTAAATCGCACCAAACCCACCGCATCCTTATCCTGCGCTATAATATTCCATGCCATAACAAGGAATAACGATAAAAATATTTTTTTTCCTAACAAATAATATCTGGCAATGTACACTAGCAGGCTACTTTGCGGCATAAAGGTATAAATTTTTCCGTAAATTTCCATATCCGTTTTTATAAAGTTTTCAATCATGATTAAAATCGCTTCCTACAACGTCAATTCCATCCGTAGCAGAACCCGGTTGATCCGTTTGTGGCTCGAACATCGCAATCATGATATCGACATGCTCTGCATGCAGGAAATCAAAGCTACCCGGGAGCAATTCCCCTTTGAATTTTTCAACGAATTAGGATTCCAATGCCAAATCAATCCACAAAAACACTACAACGGAACAGGAATTTGTTCTAAATTTCCTGCCCTTGATACAACCATCGAAACCGGCGACGAAATCCTAGATGCCCAAAGCCGTTTTATATATCAAAAATACCCCGGATTTCATTTAATCAACATATATGCTCCCCATGGCGATTTGCCGCCCTCGAACAAATTTGACTTCAAAATACATTGGTATGAACGCTTGCTTATTTGGATCAATAGCCGCTTCAACCCCCAAAAAGATAAAATCATCCTTTGCGGCGATTTTAACGTTACCTTCAACGACCGCGACGTTTACGACCCGGTTTTGCTCAATAATTCAATAGGAACATTGCCGGAGGAAAGAGCCAAACTACATGCACTGATCCAATGGGGATTTCTCGACGCTTTTCGCTTGATTCATCCCGACAAACAACAATTCACATGGTGGGACTATCAAGGCGCCAAAATATGGAAAAACCAAGGCCTGCGTATCGATCATATTTTAATCACAACGCCCCTGAAAGAAAATCTTATGAACGTGGAAGTCGACCTGTGGCCACGCCGGAAAAATAAAATCAAACCTTCAGACCATGCCCCGATTATCGCAAGTTTCAAAAACTTAATCTGATGCCCGCCGAAACGGAATACAACCCGGCAGAACCTGCAAATGACAATCGCGAAACTTGCAATACCGGTGAATATTTATATCGAATTTTATTCTGCTTATGTTCCAATATCCATCTCCCGTGAAACCAATCGTATAAAAAAGTTCCCGCAATAAGAAATGCCGAAAGATAAGCCACTATCGCATCGGAAGCATAATTTTTATCGGTATATTTCGCAAAAGGATTAAACAAAATATTCAAAGTGCTTTTGTTTCGCAACGACAAATACCCTACCCCCAAATATCCGGCCGATCGAATACCAACCAACCACCATGCTTTCTTTTTCTCCTTCACCTTAAAATGAACATAGCCCGGAATTAACGCCGCACCAAACATATCTTGCATGCGCAAACGTGTAGACAACAACTCGAATTCATCAAAACTCATCGCGGCGGGCCGTTGCGGAAATACAAAATTATCATTGGTTTTCCATTGATAAACATCCACATCCTGCGCCTGTAGAACAAACGGAACAAGCAGCCATATCCAAACTAATCGAATTTTATACATACAATTATTCTTCCTTAGCTTCGTCTTCCTCGGATTTATCCGCTTCTTCGATATGCTCACCACTTTCGGAACCGGCTCCTCCCCCTTCCGAAGTTTCCGCTTCCGGTTCAACGGATTGCGCTTTTTCTCCTTCTTCAACGGAATCTCCTTCCTCTACCCGAATATTTTCCGCACCGGCTTCTCCTTCCGCTTCCGAATCTTCTTCCGCTTCGGGATCATAAGTTTCTTCCAGATCATCTATCAAATCCAATTTCTGCCTAAAGAAATCCAATTTCGATTGCTGACGCTTAATTTTTTCCTTCAATGACATCAAAAGCGGATTATTTTCATCCGACGACTTAAAAAATAATAAATTATTTTCCGCTTGTGCAATTTCTCTCTCCAATCGCTCGATTTTCTCACGAATAATACGTCTTTCTTTATTCAATCCACGATAATCGCCTTCATCCAAATAGGATTTAATTCGGTTTTTGAAATCCATCAATCTAATTTCATTCTCGTCCAAATTCAATTTGCGATATAGCACCGTAATAAAACGATTAAATTTATTATTGATGAACCTGACATTATCGGGAACACGACCCAGCGATTTCCACTTCTTCAAAATTTCATTCACTTCTTCCTTAGTAATCCCGTCTAATTTACCTTCCTTAAATTGCGCTTTCAATTCGGCTAAATAGTTCTTTTTATGTAAATAATTCTGATAGGCTTCGTCTTGAATGGAACGTGTCTGACCATAGTAATAATCCATAAATTTTTTACATTCCTCTCGAAATTCCTGCCAGACTTTCTCCGATACCGACTTGGGAACAAAGCCTATACCCCGCCATTCTTCCTTGATTTGATTACAACGCTCAATAGCCGCTTGCAAATCCTCGCCTTCCTGCAAACGCTTAACTTCCTCGATTAATTTGCGCTTTTGTTCCAAATTCTCCTTCTGCTTTTGCTTGAGGGATTTATAAAAAGCATTTTTATTTCGATTAAATTCCCGATACGCCTGATAAAAATCTTTCCGAATACTATCGGCTAATTTTCGCGGGACAAAACCTATATTGAAAAATTCTTCTTTCAATGCCTCCACCTCCTTAATTAATAACTGCCAGCGAGCATGTTCCCGAACCGTAGCATTTTCTTCCGTAATGGCTTTAATTTTTTCAATTATTTCCCGCTTTTTAACCAAATTTTCTTCATAAATTTTTTTCATTTCGGCCATATAAGCCTTCCGGCGATCATGAATTTGTTTGGTCAATGTTTTAAATTCCTGCCATACTTCTTCGCGCACATCGGCCGACACGGGACCGGTTTTTTCCTTCCAATCACGGTGAAGCTCTTGCAAAATGGAAAACGCCTTTATCGGATCTTCAAATTCCAATAATTTCCTGGCTTTTTCAATAATTTTACGTTTCTTCTCTAAATTCTCCGCATAAATTTTTTCACGATACTTCTTATCGAATTTGATAATTTCATAAAACTGCTCCTCCCAATATTTGAAAGTCTTCCACAAATGATTGTATTGATTTCGGGGAACACTTTTTATGGCATTCCACTCCTGACGCAATTCATTGAGTTTTTCATATAGCTTGGACGGCGAACCTTCAATCTTGCCATATACCAAATCACGCAATTGCTGAAGAATCGCTTCTTTCTTCTTAAGATTCTCTTCCAGCATCCGGTTATATTCCTTACGATAATCACTCAACCGACGCTTAAATTCTCTAAATAAAGCATCAAATTCGGTTTTTTCCGGTAATTGAAAATGAAAACCCAGGCTACTGCCGTGTTCTTCTTCATATTTCTCACGCGCTTCCCGGTATAATTTATTGAATTTCTCGTCAACAACCCGTTTGATTTGATATAAGGCGTTTTTAATTTGATTAACCGGATATTTATCCAACAAATCTCGAAATTCATCATTGAGTTGCTTCAATGTCCATTGCTCCAAAACATCCCTTTTCAATGAAACGGCCTCCCCTTCATCCGCTCCACTTTCCGATTGTGACGCCATCTCCGTCTCGATTTCTTCCACAATCTCATCCGCCGACTTCTCTTTTTCCACTTCTTCCGTTATCTCGCTCAAGTCCCGACTCATCATCTCTTCTTCGGCATTCAAACCTCCAATAGATTGATTGTCAGAATCTTTTTCAAATTCATCCTGCGGTTGCAGTCGCTCATTTTGTTCTTCGCTCATAGCTAATTTTATTACCGGTTTTCAAGCGGCTAAATATATGAATTTTTCTTTAAACCGTAAAAACTACTTGTCAAAATTTTCTTGCGAACAAATGCATGCTTCTCTTTCCTTTGACAGAATAAAACGCTAATTAACACACTATCAATATCATGCGTTTTTGGGCAAGCTCTACAGCTTTGGG
>Ga0256834_1000046_pt1:0-20000 | contig 79319 bp, 66 predicted proteins | sample 4281140metaG_FD_190536 | JGI IMG/M metagenome (GOLD analysis project Ga0256834, IMG submission 190536) | Hydrothermal vent microbial communities from East Pacific Rise, Pacific Ocean - 4281-140 | ecosystem: Environmental > Aquatic > Marine > Hydrothermal vents | place: Pacific Ocean...
CAAGGGCGATGCAAAACAGGTTGGACGCTATATCGGAAAATTTGCGGTGGATGTCTGCGCCAGCTGCCACGCCATTCATCGCATGCAAAGTGATCTGCGTGAGCTTTTGTCTGAGAAGTAGGTGTTAGGCACCATATAAATTAAAGAGTAAGGTTTATGCATAAAAGTAAACTCGCTGGATTCATTATTGACTGTAAAACAAACAATCTCCAAGAAGCCGCTCAATTTTGGGGGAACGCGCTTGGAATGGAGGTTCAAAAACTACCAGATGAAGAAGGCGATAAATATATAAAGCTAATTGATAATAATACTAATTTACATATTGAAGTGCAGTCTGTAGAACATCAAAGTCGCGTTCATCTGGATATTGAAACTGATGATATTGATGCTGAAGTAAAAAGATTAGAAAAACTTGGTGCAAATATAGTCAATTATGTAAATACATGGTGTGTCATGCAAGCACCTACAGGGCAAAAATTCTGTGTTGTCCGTAAGGAGTCTATTGAATTTGAAAACCAATCCAAAAAGTGGTGAGTATAATGCCTATCACATCCAGCGGATGCCCAAGGCTTTGGGCGCCGATGAGAGCCAAGCGTTAGGGCTTTAAAACATGGAGAGTAAGCTGCCAACAAATTATGTGCTGATAGATTTTGAGAATGTTCAGCCAAAAAATCTAGAGGTGTTAGCCGGGCATCCGTTTAAGGTGCTCGTGTTTGTAGGTGCCAATCAAGCTAAAGTGCCCTTTGATCTTGCAGCAGCAATGCAAATGCTTGGAGATAATGCACGATATATAAAAATATCTGGCAATGGACAAAATGCCCTAGACTTTCATATTGCTTACTATATCGGAGAATTGTCGCAAAATGATGAAACGGCTTACTTCCATATAATTTCAAAGGATACTGGATTTGACCCCCTCATTAAGCATTTGAAGTCTAGGAGAATAAGAATTCAAAGAGAAAAGGATTTAGGGGAAATACCAGTATTAAGAATATCCTCTGCCACCAGCAATGATGAGAAGATCCAAGCAATTATAAAAAACTTATCTGGCCGAGGGCATTCCAAGCCAAGGAAGGTGAAAACATTAGCAAATACCATAAATTCTCTTTTTACGGAGAACCTTACTGAAGGAGAATTAGCTGCATTGATAAAAGCTCTTCAGTCTAAGAAATACATCGTTGTTAACGAAGGTAATGTTTCATATAAATTACCAAAATAGATCTGACAAAGCTATAAACACGGACGCCAAAAAGCTACGCTGCGCTTTTTGTCGCTGGAATGACGCAATGGAGTTCAATCGCTGCCAGCCCAAATACCAAATACATCCGGATAGGATTTCCAGCTACCCTGACGGGTGCTCTTCGCGGTGGCATACGCCTCTTCCAACGTCTGTTTCAGGGCTTTGGGAAGAGGGCCGGAGCGCAGGGGGCGGGCATGGCCGGCGGCTACCATGGCCTGGTTCAGTGATACGCCTGTGGCGGAAAACACCCGGGTGGAAATGCGCCCGTAACGATCCCTTTGCTGCAGCTTCCCTGACAGGACAAGGGCGTCGCCTGGGTGCGTCAGGGATTTGAGGTATTGGGTGGCGGCCCGTCCCGCTGGCAGCAGTTGCTCCGCGTCGAGTCCGGTGCGCTGCATGTCGTGTTTCAGCTTGGGGTTTTGCCTGTCTTCGGGGGCATCCACTCCCAGGAGTTGAATGCGCTCCTTTTTCCCCGCCAGGTCTACCATCAGGGTGTCGCCGTCTTCCACCTCGATGAGCGTGCCCCGGGCTTCTTCGGCAAACAGAGGGCTCCAGGGCAGTAACAGCAGTAGCAATATGAATAGTTTCATCAGTGGCTGGTTCCCGCCGAGCGGGTAAGCTTGTTGTGTACGTTGTATTTTCCGGATGGTTTTTTCATGGGAATACGCTTGATTTCCTCCAGGGTGGTTGCGTCATAGACCACGATGGCGCCATCCATGTCCCAGATGCTTACCAGGGCGTATTTCCCGTCCTTGGTGAATTCCACATGGGCGGAGGTTTTGCCGGGGGCGGGTTTGAGGGTCTTGACGATCTCCAGGGTCTGCTTGTCGATCACATGCATCAGATCCTTGTTGGGGCCGAAGAATACATCCGTCCAGGCATAGGGGGTTTTTTCGTGGCTGCGCATGAAAAACCCCGGCCCCTTGGTGGGGATGCGCTTGATGACTTTCCAGCTTGCGGTGTCCACCACGGTGACTTCCGGTTTGCGGATATTGGGCGTCGCCAGTACGGTGGTTCCGTTGCGTGGCCAGGTGATGGCGGAACTGAGATGGGGCAGGCCGGGCAGATCCACGCCGGCAACTGCCCGCCCCAGATCCAGGTCCACTACCTGGGCGCCGCCGCCGCGGGTGCTGCCGATGATTTTTTCATAGCTCTGGGTGAGAAAGAAGTCATCGAGGATGCCCTTGAGCTTGATCCTGCGCACAGGAAAGCGCTCCGCCTCGGGTTCGTCCCCGGAGTCGGGGCGGTAGTCATGCACCCATTTTCCAAATCCCCTGGGAGGGTTGTCTTCGTAGTTGATCTCCCATACTTCGGGAATGTCTTTCATGGCGGCAATGAAGCTGTTGCGTGGATCGGCGGTATAGACGGCGCTGACTCTTGAGCTGTTGCCTGCACTGTCTTTCGCTTCGATGACCTTGATCGGGGAGAGGTCTTTTGCGTCCAGCAGCACCAGGGTGTGAGGTAAATAATTGGCGACCATCACATAGCGCCCATCGTGGGAAACGGCGAGGTTGCGGGCGTTGATGCCGGCGCGCACTTCCGCCGTCCACACCAGGTTGAAGACATCGAATTTGCTTACCCAGCCATCCCTGGAAAGGAAATAAATGTAGCGTCCCCCCTGCGCCCATTTGGGGCCGCCATGTACGGCGAAGCGGGTGGCGAGGCGGTGGATAGGGTCAAAAGTATCGCCGTCCAGCAGTGTTGCATGATGGTCGCCCAGCTCCACCACCATGAACAGGTTGTCGATATCGGCCTTGAATTTGGGTTTGCCGGGCAGGGAGCCGGGTTTGTGGTGGATGATCTGGCTGGCCCGGATTTCCGCCAACCCCCAGACCGGCATGTTCTTCAACGGAGTATAGATGTAGTCCACCAGCGCCTGGATCTGCTCCTTGTTCAGCTTGGTGTCGAAGCCTTCCATTTGGGTGGCCTGGCGTCCGCTGGCGATGACCTGCGCGGCGTTCTTCTTTTTCAGCCGCTTGAGGTTCTGCGGCAACAGCGCCGGCCCGGCGGCGCCGAGGCGATCCGGCCCATGGCACTGGGCGCAGTGCTGGAGATAAATCTCGTGTGCGTCCTGGTCGGCGCTTGCACCTGTCCAGGCAAAAAGAAGCAGCAATGCCAGCAGTGTTTTCATTGCAAGCCAATTTCCTCGTCGGTGAGATAACAGGCGGGATCTTCCGCCCAGGGGTCATCGGTGAGCTGCAGCGCCCGTACCCGGGTGTTGCCGTTGCAGATGCCCAGGTAGGCGCAACGGGCACAGCGCCCTTTCACCGGCCGGGGCGTTTGCTTCAGTCCCGCCATGATGGGGTCGGAAGTATCCTGCCAGATTTCGGAAAAGGGGCGTTCCTTGACGTTGCCCAGGTCGTAATGCCACCACATGGTATCCGGGTGCACCCGGCCCTGGTTGTCAATATTCGAGATATTCACACCGGAGCTGTTGCCACCCCATTGGCGCAGCTTGGCTTCGACGTGTTGCGCGTGCTCTGGATAGTGTTGTTTTACCCAATGCAGCAGATAGACGCCATCCGCGTCATTATTGCCGGTGACGAACTCGGTATTGCGCCCGGCCTTGGCGTCCGCCATGGCGCGTGCGAAGAGCAGATCCATGGCCCAGCGGGTAGTTTGCAGAAACACATCGTCCTTGCGGTTCTTATTGCCCCTGCCCGCATAATTCAGGTGGGAGAAATAGAATTTGTCGATTTTTTCATCATCCATGAGCGTCAGCAGCTGCGGCAGTTGTTCGGCATTGTCCTGGGTCATGGTGAAGCGCAGACCCACCTTGATGCCCTGGTCATGACACAGGCGCAGGCCTTTGATGGATGCGGCGAAAGCGCCTTCCTTGCGACGGAATTTGTCGTGGGTTTCGGCGATGCCGTCGATGGAAATGCCCAGATAGTCAAAGCCCATGGCGGCGATCTGTTCGATATTGTTTTCGTCGATGAGGGTGCCGTTGGTGGACAGGGCGGTGTAGAAGCCCATGTCCTTGGAGCGGCGGGCGATGTCGAAGATGTCCGGGTGCAGCAGGGGTTCGCCGCCGGAGAGGATCAGCACCGGTACCTTGAATTGCTTCAGGTCGTCCATGACTTCGAATATCTGCGCCGTGCTCAGCTCGTTGGGGAAATCCGTGTCTGCAGAAATGGAATAGCAATGTTTGCAGGTCAGGTTGCAGCGGCGGATGAGGTTCCAGATGACCACGGGGCCGGGAGGATTGCGCTTCGGCCCCAAGGGTTTGGGGTCGAGGATTGCCTTCATGAACTGGGAGATGCGAAACATCTTAGGAATTTCCTCCGGGCAGGCGCAGGCCGGTCTTTTTCAGGATGCGGGTACTGAACAGGACTTCGTGTCCCCGGTTGTCCTCACCCAGCAGTTTGGCGATTGTTTTTACTTTCTGCATCACTTCTTCCCGGTTTTTGCCATGCACCATGGCAAATAAATTGTAGTTCCACAAAGGTGGGTGGCGGGGCCGGTGGTAGGCATGGCTGACGAACCCCAGTGCACCGACCATTTCTCCGCAGGCCTGGATACGTTCATCCGGCACATCCCAGACGCTCATGCCATTGCCGCGAAAACCCAGTACATAGTGATTGGGCACGGCACCAATGCGGCGGATGATGCCCTTGTCCTGCATCTGCTGCATGTGCTTCATGACTTGTGCGGGGGTGCTGCCCACTTGTTCTGCGATGGCTGCATAGGGCTTTTCTGTCAGTGGCAGGCCGGCCTGGGTGGCCTGGATGATGGCGCGGTCCAGGTTGTCCAGGGTAGTGTTTGTGTCAGAGGTATTCATGAGATCAGCCTATCACAGCATAAAATGCAGCCCAATGAAGAACTCCTGTTTCTTGGGCATGTTGTATACGGGATAGCCGGTGCTTTCCTCAATTTCCCGCAGCACCTCCTGAATCCGTTCCGGGGTGTCCGTGGCCAATACGAACCACATGTTCAGGGTGTGTTCCCGGGCATAGTTGTGGGCGACTTCGGGAAAGGCGTTGACCTTTTCTGCTACTTGTTCGAAGTCGCTTTGGGGAATGGACATGGCGCACAGGCTCAAGCTGCCGCCCATGCGTTCTGCGTGGTACATGGGGCCGAAACGTGACAGGCGCTTGTCTTCCAACATGGTTTGCAGTCGATCGATGAGTTCCTGTTCATCGATGCCCAGCCCGGTGGCGACTTGTTGGTATGGGTGCTCACAAATGGGAAAACCATGTTGCAGCTTGTTGATGATGGCGCGGTCGGTAGCATCCATGAACGATCCTGGCCCGGTTACAGGTATCTTGCGCCGCGTTGCTTGAAACGCCGGCCACTGAACAGCACTTCATGGGGAATGTCCTGCAAGGCTTCTGCTTCCACCAGGCTGTCAATGTAGTCCAGTACCCGTTCCCGGTCTTTGCCGTGGATCATGCAAAACAGGTTATAGGGCCAGTCGGGCAGGCGTCGCGGGCGCTGGTAGCACAGGGTCACGCAGGCATGCCTGCCCAGGGCGGCACCTACTTTCTTTATCCGCTCATCGGGGACATCCCAGACCACCATGGCATTGGCGGTATAACCCAGTTCATGGTGGCGCACCACGATGCCCATGCGCTTGATGATCCCGTCTTCCTGCATGTTCCGGATGCGCTGGATGACGGTCTCTTCGGGCATGTCGAGCTGCCTGCCCAGTTCCGCATAGGGTCGGCTGCTCAGTGGAAGCCCGCCCTGAATGAGGGCAATGAGTTTTTGATCCTGCGTGTTCAGCACCATAGGGGGAAACCCAGGTCGATATGGTATTGCTGTTCCAGGGGCAGGCTCATGACCTTGCAGCCGGTGCGGGCCTGAATGTCATTCAGCACTTCCTCCAGGCGGTTCTGCTCTCTGGCGGTGACGACAAACCACAAGTTGAATGCATGCTCCCGCTCGTAGTTATGGTTGACTTCTTCATAGCTGCTGATGATATCGGCGGCCTGTTGCAGCCGGTCTGCGGGAACGGAGATGGCGGCCAGGGTGCTGGTTCCCAGGCGTTTGGGCTTGAGCACCGGGCCAACCCGGCTGACAAACCCCTGTTCCTTGAGCCTTTGCAGGATAGTCAGCACCAATGCCTCGCTGGTTCCCAGCTCTTCGGCAATATCTGCATAAGGCGTGGTGGACAGAGGAAAGCCCTTCTGATATTCGTTCAGCAGGCGCTTTTCCAGTGTGGACAGCTTGGGTTCGATGGCTGTTGTGATGCTGGGATAGTTTTTTACTGCGGGGACGGCCATGGTCAAAGTCCAGTCTGGTGGGCGCGGTTGGTGAAGAATATACCGCTGGGTTTTACCGCTTTGAAGCGGGCCTTCAGAGTCAGGCTCTCCGTGTCGTAGATCTGTATCTCATCCTTGTCACGCACGGATATCCATACTTCTTCTCCACGTGGGGTGAATTCCATATGCAGGGTTCCCTTGCCGGGCTTCAGGGTTTTGATGATCTTCAGGGTTTCACTGTCGATGATCTGTATGGTGTCATTGTCGGGAAAGGCGAAGTTGACCCACAGTTGCCGCCCGTCTGGCCGGGCCATGACGAATATGGGTTGGCTGTGCACGGCAATGCGCCCGCTTTCTTTCCAGTCTGAGGTGTTGACTGCCAGCACTTCGTGGTGACCTACCGCAGGCAGGAATGCCTGGTTGCCTGCGACTGCCCAGCCTTCCAGATGCGGCATTTTGTACACGGGAAGCTGCTGTTCGCCCTTGCCGTAATGATCGAGGATACGAGTTACGCCTTTTTCCGGATGCCACAGATCCAGCAGTGCCAGCCCGTCTTCTCCAAACAGTCCGCTGATGTAGTTGCGCCCGTCCGGGGTGATCAATCCATCGTAGGGAAGGCGGCCAATGTCGGTGAATTTTGTCACCACGGGCTTGTCTGGCTGTTTCATGTTCAGAATCCAGATTTCACCGGTGTCATACAGGGCGAAAACAAAGCGCTGCCCCGGCGCATCCACCAGTCCCACGGTTTTCGATCCCTTGCCTTTGGCGGTTTTGGTTGCCGGGATGTCGGCGACCAGGGATAAATCTGCCGCGGAGAAAACCTTTACCCCGCCGGGCACATAATTGGATACTGCGATAAGTTTTCCGTCTTGGGAGATGGCGCCGCCGATACTGTTTCCTCCCTGAAGTACCCGCTTGTCCAGGGTGCCGCAGAGGATGTCGATCTTGCTGAGCCCGCCATCCCGTCCGAAAACATAGGCATAGCGTTCATCCCGGGAAAATACCGCAGAAGCATGGGAAAGGTCGCCCAGGCCTTCTACCCGGAACAAGACCTTGTGGGCACTGGTGTCGATAACCAGCACGCTGCCACTGGCCCGTTCGATGATGATGCCCATATCGCCGGTGCCCCGGGTAAGGCAGGTGCTGTGGGCAAGCCCTTGCCAAGCGATCAGCAGTATCAGCAGCAGGCTCTTCATGGCTGGATGCCCCGCTTCAGCTGGCTTGCCAGCCACAAGGCTTCTTCCTTGCTCAAAAAGGGTTTCCAGGGAGGCATGGGGGTTCCCGGTCGGCCATGAAGAATGGTCATGCCCAGGGTCTCTATGCTCAATGCCTGCAGCTGTTGCGGATTCAGCGCAGGTCCCAGTCCGCCTTCGAGGCGCATGCCGTGGCAGGAGCCGCAATCATGTTTCAGCAAATACAGCAATTCCACCTGGCGTGAGGAGGGAGGCTCAGCGCTTGCAGATGCCGTATGGCAGATGGCAACTGCCACCAGGATTATAAGGCCAACTCGAATCATTCCACAGTCTCGGGGAAAAGGTGCGCAGGTACTGTAAACAATGTACCGGCAGCACCGGGTTGCAGCATTGATTGAGGTCAAATGCTTTTACCTTACATGCACGGTGCCGGTCATTTCCGGGTGCGGGCCGCAACGATAAGGGAAGGTTCCTGTTTCCTTGAATACGCGCTCATAGCTGTCTCCGGGGAACAGGTAATCAGGTTCCGGTTCGCCCAGTTGTTCAAACCAGACGTTGTGATACTGTCGCTTTTCCTTGTTGATCCAGCGTATCTTGTCCCCCACCCTGATGGTGATTTCCTGGGGCAGAAACTTGAACTTGATGATTTCCACCTCTGCTACCGCTGGCTGCGCACTGCTGGCCAAGCTGGTGAGCAGCATCAGGGTGATGAAAAGCAGTGTCTTGAAAGGTCTTGCTATCATCGGTTTCCTCCATTTGACCTCATGCGGGCATTTTACGCCCCGGGCGTGAGGCCGGCCACTCTGTTGCACAAAAAAGGCTGACAGGTTGGAGCCTGCCAGCCGATCTTGTTTATGCAGCGTTTTATTTTCCTACGACATTGATCTCGGCCTCAGCGTTATCCAGCCCCAACTTGTAGCCCAGGGACACATGATGGAAGCGGGCGTTGCTGTAGTCGTCGTGAATGGCGAAGCTGAAGTCATAGAGCTTGCCGGGTTCCAGGGCGATGTCGCCGGGCTTGCCAGTGTTCAGCTTGCGCTTCATTTCAACCACCCAGGTGTTGCCCTCTTTGGTGGCGTTTGCGTCGAACTGTCCGCCGCCGCTCATGTGGCGTTGCTCCAGCACATAGCCGTTCTCGGTTTTCTTGCTGCCGGAGGAGTAGCGCATCAGGTCCATGAAGTGGCCTGCTTCCAGCTCTGCCTGGATTTCTTCCGGGCTCTTGAGCTTGTCCCAGCCGCCGCGCATCTTGCCCCGGCGGCCCTTGACCTCGATCTTGGTGCGGCTTTCCTTGAGGTATTTGGTCACGCCTTGCTTGAGGTCCAGCACCTTGGCCGCTTCACTGGCATCCAGGGTGGCTTGATCCGGAGCGTGGGGCATGGTGCGGGCGTCGTGATGACATGCACCCCAGCATCCTGCGCGGTCTGCATATTCCACTGCATCGGTAGTCAGTACGATGGCAATCTTCATGGGATTTTCCGGATCCATTTTGCCGCCTTCCACGAAGGGTACGGCTACATGGTCTGTGTCTTCCCACTCGAAGCGTAGATAGAAGTTTTCCTTGTCGTGGCTGGCCTGCACTTTTACGGGAATGCTACCCCGCTTGCCGGGGATGGGCGTGGGTTCCGCTTTTTCTCCGGTTACCATTTTCTGGCCCATGTCAGCGGTTTCCTTGTCATGACAGGTTGTGCAGCGATCGCCACCCTTCTCGAACGGACGTGCGCCACCATGGTCGCGGCCATTGAGTGTCCATTCGATAGAAGTCTGTCCGGGGTAGAAGATGGTGATTTCCCGGTCAGGTACTGCGCTCCAGTCAACACCAAATGCGGCGCCTGACGAAGCAGCGGCTGCGCTCGCTGTTGCGCTGCTGGCGGCAGCGGCGGCACCGCCCCCCCCCTGGGCTGCAAGCGCTGCAGCAACGGCGGCTTCAATGCGTTTTTTCTCGGCTGCCTTGGCGGCTTTTGCTGCTTCCCGCGCTTTTTCCTTTTCGGCTTTTTCCTTTTCGGCCTGTTCGGCTTCTATGGCTTCGACTTCTTTCATGCCTTGTTTGTACATCTCCGGCACTTCACGGACGAATGCGGGGTAGGGCATTTCCAGCGCTTCCAGTTCTTCGTCACTGAGTTGCTTGCGGACATTCTTGTGGGCAATGCCTTTGTGACAGTCGATACAGGTTTGTCCGGTTTCGAAAGCATTGAGGTGCTGCTTGCGGGCCCGGGGCTGCTGGAATTTGGGATTCATTGATTCAAAGTTGTGGCAATTGCGGCATTCCCTTGAGTCGGTTTTTTTCATGGTTTTCCAGACGTTCATCGCCAGCTGCAAGCGTTTGGCGTTAAATTTTTCTGGTGTGTCCACGTCTCCAGTGATGTAGTGGTGGTACAGTTCGCGGCTGGCTTGTATCTTGCGCACCACTTTGTGAATCCATTCCTTGGGAACGTGACAGTCAGCACAGGTCGCCCTGACGCCGGTGCGGTTGGAGTAGTGGATCGTAGGTGTATATTCCTGGTACACGTTGTCTTTCATTTCATGACAACTGATGCAAAACTCCAGTGTGTTGGTTCTCTCCATGCCCCAGTTGAAACCGCCCCAAAAGAGGATGCCGATCAGAAAAAAGAAAAAAGCAGCACCGATGCCGATGCGTTTTTTTGTGTTGTGTTTTGTTGCTGTCATGGCGATTCACTCCAACTATTCCGGGCGGGGGCACTTGTGGCCCACTACGACTGGGAAACGGGGAATACGACCGTTTCCGGGGAGAAAAAAAACGGGCATGGGCAGAGAACCCACGCCCGTCTCCGGTTGATTACACCTTAGACCTTCAACATCAGGTTACATGGTGTGTGCGGTTATAGACGTTGAACTTACCCGTAGGCGCGTAGAAGCCTTTGATCCGGGTCTTTTCCTTGAGCGTCTTGGCGTCGAAGATAACAATCTCGCCATTGGGTTTCAGCGAATCCTTGCGGTTCCATACGGAAACCCAGACTTCGGAGCCATCTGCATTGAACTCCATATGCACGGCGGCATAGCCTTCAACTTCGGTCAGACGGAAGGTCTTGACGATTTCACGGGTTTTCTTGTCAAGAACCTGCACGGACTGTTGCACTTCGGGTTCGGGATGCTTGGTCTGGTCAATCCAGACATAGTCCGATTTGGGGTGGGTGCGGATGAAGACGCCCGGACCATCGGTTTCCACCGTGTAGCAGATTTTCCACGCCTGATCCTTGTGCCCTATAGGGTCGTTGCCCCATACCGTGACCAGACCCACGCCCAGATGAGGCGTACCGCCTACAGGGCCGCATTTGGGGTCAATCCAGTTGGCACCGGGTCCTGGGTGAGGCAGCTTGTCAACATCGATAATTGCTTCCAGTTTCTGGGTATCGGTATCGACTACGACCATCTTGTTGGAGGCATTGGCTGCAATCTGGAAGTAACGCCCGGTAGGGTCGAAGAAACCGTCATGAAGGAATTTGGCGGTGTCCATCATGGTGATCTTCAGGTTGTCGATATCGCTGTAGTCCACCTGCCACATCTGCCCCAGCTCTTTCATGGAGACCAGCCAGGTCGGGTGGTTGGGCGTGTCATAAATGGCTGCAACGCGGGATTCATTGATGTATTCACCATCGATGTTGACGCCGCGGGAAGATACCACTTTCAGCGGCTCCATGGTTACGGCATCCGCGATAACGAAATGGGGTGGCCAGTAGCCGCCGCCCACAACATATTTTCCGTCGCCAGAGACGGCCACATCACGGGCGTCATAGGCAATTTGCACTTCGGCCACTTTCATTTTGTCCGGTGTCTGCCACAGGTCGATCTTGGTCAGTTTGCCATCACGACCCTGGGTATACCAGAAGCGGCCGGGATCCTTGGATTTCAGATTCTTGTGGTACTCGGCGGCTTTCAGTACATGCACTGCATAGCCCGTTGCAATATGGGCGACAATTTCGTGCTTGTCTCCATCCACCACGGCTACCTTGCCCGCATCACGCTCGATGACCAGGAAGAAGTTTTTCCAGTTGCGGCCATGCAATGGCTTGGTGGGGTAGTCCTTGGGATCGACAAACACCTTGTGACGTTCTTTCATCAGTGCGAGAGACATTTCCGGTGGAATAGGCGGCTCTTGCTGGATGTACTTGGACATCAGGGTGATTTCTTCCTTCGACATGATGTCGTTGAAGTTGTTCATGCCCCCTTCCGTTCCGTAGGTGATGATTTTTTCCAGGCGTTTCTGTCCCAGCTTGATGGTGTCCTTGGGCAGCAGGGATTTTCCTGTTGCACCTAGGCGCAAGGTGCCGTGGCAACCTGCACATCGCTGGAAGTATATGGTCTTGCCTGTCTCAAAGTCTGCCTCGGACATCTTTGGCGCCTGGTTGGCGGCGCCTGCCGTGGTCGCAATACCGGAAATTGCAAGGCCGATGGCGATGCTCAAAGCGGATGTACGGAGTTTGGTCTTTAACATGTCAGATTACCCCACAGTTGGTAAATTGAACCGAAAGAAGTTTCTCCGGTTCCCTAAAAATTACGTTCACTGCATTTTTTACAATGATCGTTGCATGGTAATGTGAACTCTGGTGGTTGAACTGACATTGACTTACATCAAGCAAGGTTTTAAATAATGAAATGCTAATATGTTTAGTCAGAAACCTGTGATCCAGGGGCAGGGAATGAGCGCAACATGCTGATTCTAAAAGTGTAGTAAAGAAACCCTACGTGTATCCTTCGGCCTTCAAGGAATGTGTGGTTTAGCCATGAAACTCAATGCGTTGTGACTGTGTCCTGGCAATTTCCCGGATGGGTGGTTTGTGTTACTGCATTCCAGCAGAACCTATATGGATAGATGTCCTGGTTGCATGATAGAATTGTTTATTAAGTACAGGAAAGCTCTAATAATTCATGTCTGGCATCTTATGCACTTGAGAGACCCGATAACTTCGTGGCCTACAGGGATGCAGATCGGGGGTGTGATCAGGAGCGGAAGCTTTGAAGATCTTACGAGTGCTCGGTTACAAGGTGAATTGCGTTTGCGTAAGAGATAAAGGAGCCCTTTGGCGCTTGCTGCGATCTTCTTGTTTTTGATTCGCTCAAGCACGTATCCGCTCAAACAGAATTAATAGGGATGCCCTACATTTTCAAAATTGAATACAGGTGATTTTTATGACGGCGAATGTTAACCAGCTCAGTGATGCAGATTTGACCCTTACTGAAACCGCACAGAAAAAAATGCAGGAACTGGCGGGGCAGGTGGAAGAAGATATAGAAGGTGTTCGGGTATATGCTACGCCTGGTGGTTGTAGTGGCGTTACTTTCGGCATGACCTTTACCGATCAACTCAGTGGCGAAGACAATGTACGAGAGTATGAAGGCTTCAAGCTGATTGTTGATCATGGAACCATGGGTTACCTGAAAGGCGTAGAGATCGATTTTGTGACCGACGACGGTAATGATGCGCGCTTTGTGTTCAACAACCTGCAGCCTGTAGGCGGTAGCGGTTGTGGAACCTGCAGTTCCAATACTGGCGGTGGTTGTGGCTGATTTCTGCCATATCTCTTGGCAGGGCAGTTGAAAAAAGCCTGCCATGACTTTTTTCAACCCGGAAAGACAAAATGTGATTTTATCTTTCCTCCATTTACAAATGATTTATGGTCATTGAAAATGGCCGTACGTCCTTATACGGCGTACAGCCTGTTAGAATAAAAATGGCGCCTTAGGAGCCCGTCGGATTAACGCTGTTTGGCTGCAAATCACTGGATGATGAGCATGGCGATTAGCTCAGTTATTCTCCTCACACGATAAACTGATTTCATTCGCCCCCAGTGATTTTCGCTTCAAACGGTTACGTCCGACAGGCTCCTGGTGGCGCCGTTTTTATTCTCCGTCTGTTGGTTTTCCCGTTCAGGATGGTTTGAAAACTGCCAGCAGTACGATTGCTATCATCAGGATCAGGGGGAATTCATTGAAGTACCGGTACCAGGTGTCGGAATGACGGTTCTTGCCGTCACGAAAATCCCCGACCAGCTTTCCGCACCAGAAGTGGTAGCCGACCAGGATGGCGACCAGCAGCAGCTTGATATGCAGCCACATCATGCTGCTGTACGCAGCCCAGGCCCCGTCCAGCAGCATCCATATGCCAAACAGCAATGTCAGAACCATCCAGGGTGTTATGAAATAGTAGAGCTTGCGTTCCATGACCTTGAACTTTTCATCCAGAACAGGTTCGTCCTGGGACATGGCGTGATGGACGAACAGCCGTGGCAGATAGAACAGGCCGGCGAACCAGCTCACCATAAAGATCAAATGCAGTGCTTTTAGCCAGGGCCATGCAGACATGGTGATTTCTCCTCGAATCAGTTTTGGGGTGGCGTTTCGGCAACTGTTGGTTTTCGAAGCCAGCCAGACAGGGTTCTGCCTGCAGCCTTGAGTAGTTGCCAGACCTTTGGCAGCAGCCAGATGGCCAGCAGTATAAAGAGTATCAGCAATACTACAAACAACCAGGGGTAGTTGAGCGCTGTCCATAAGCCACCGACAACGGCAGCGTCTTCCGTTACAGATGCCGTCCAGTTGGTAACGGGTTCTGGCGAGGTGTTGATCAGTGCGCGGGTGCTGGCCTTGCTTACATGGCTGGTTGTTGCCAGACCTCCGCCCAGGATCAGGCCCATTAGCTCTCCGGCTGCGCCCATGTCCAGTCCCTGAGCCACCCCCGCCGCCATGAGCGCTCCTCCGGGAATGCGGATAAAGGTATGCAATACATCCCAGAGGCTGTCCAGCCCAGGGAACTTGTCAGCAAAGAATTCCACCACGAACATCAGGCCGGCGGCTCCCATGACCATGGGATTGCTCAGTATTTCAAGGCTCTGCGGCAGATCCACCTGGCCACTTGCCCCCATCCATCCCAGAACGAGCATGGCAGCGTACAAGTTGAGCCCGGAAGCCCAGCCGACGCCCAGCATCAGGGCAATGGATTGTATGGTTTGTGATTCCACGAATGGTTTGTAATTGGCAGCAAGGCGGCTAAGATGAATCAGTATGTTGTAGAATATGCCTTTTCGCCATAAGAATTGGAAGCAGAAATGATCAAGGTCGGCATCGTTGGGGGAACCGGATACACCGGGGTAGAGCTGTTGCGCCTGTTGGTGCGTCACTCTGGTGTGGAGTTGCGCGTGATCACTTCCCGGTCTGAAGCAGGCAGGGCTGTGGCAGACATGTATCCCAATCTGCGCGGCTATACCAATCTGTGTTTTACCGTGCCGGATCAGGAAGCGCTGAAGGCCTGTGATCTGGTGTTTTTCGCCACCCCCAATGGCATCGCCATGCAACAGGCGCCGGCATTGCTTGAGGCGGGAGTGCGCGTGATTGATCTGGCGGCAGATTTCCGCATCCAGAACCTCTCGGTTTGGCAACACTGGTACGGCATGGAACACGCCTGCCCCGAACTGGTTGAGGAAGCGGTGTACGGTCTGCCCGAGCTGTTTCGCAAAGATATTGCCGGAGCCCGTCTGGTTGCCAACCCCGGCTGTTATCCCACTGCGGTCACCCTGGGTTTTCTGCCTTTGCTGAAGACCGGCAAGGCCGGCCTGAACTCGCTGGTTGCAGACTGCAAGTCTGGTGTAAGCGGCGCAGGCCGGGGCGCCAATGCGGCCATGCTCATGGCGGAGACTGGTGAGAGTTTCAAGGCCTATGCGGTTTCCGGGCACCGTCATCAACCCGAGATCAGCCAGAATCTGGCGCGGGCATTGGAAGGGGAGGTGGATCTGACCTTTGTGCCCCATCTGTTACCCATGATCCGGGGTATTCACGCCACGCTATACGCCCGCATGGACGGGAGCCTGGATTTGCAGAAGCTGTATGAAGAAGCTTATGCGAATGAGCCTTTCGTTGATGTCATGCCAGCAGGCTCCCACCCGGAAACCCGTTCCGTGCGGGGTGGAAATATGTGCCGCATCGCACTGCATCGTCCGGGAAATGGCGATATGGTAGTGGTTCTGTCGGTGATCGACAATCTGGTCAAGGGAGCGGCAGGTCAGGCGGTACAGAATATGAATCTGATGTTTGGAATGGAAGAATCCATGGGACTCGATATGGTGGGTTTGCTGCCTTGAAGCCGGTTTCGAAAGGAAAGATCAAGCCGATGCAGATCAAATCTCCGCGTATTGTGCATCAACATGAGCGTCCCTGGCGATGGCAGTTATTGTTGTTTCTGTTGCTGCTGGGGGCGGTCGCTTGGCAGGCGTATTCCTGGGGCGTCAGGCAGGGCGGGTATGACCAGGAGCGCAGTACCAGGGAGATTTCTGCGCTGAAAACCGCGTTGGAGGAGCAGCAGGCCGCCCTACGTGATCTGGAGGCCGCAACTGTGCGCTACCGCCGGCAGGCAGAGATCGAACAGCAGGCCAGCCGGGAGCTGCAGCAACAGCTGATTGGGGCGGAAGATGAAAGGGCGGCGTTGAAATCCGAACTGGAAATGCTGCGCAGTCTGGTTTCCAGCGACACCGGTAGCCTGTATATACGAAATCTGCTATTGCAGCCGGGTGAGCAGGCGCATCAATACACCTACAGATTTACCATCGTGCAGGTTTTGGAAAAAGTGAAAACCACCCGTGGCAAATTGGTGATGAAGGTGTCGGGAAAACTCGATGGGAAGAAGAAACGCCTTGATTATGCGGACTTCTCCGGCGGTGAGGAAAAGGCGGTAAAGCTGGAATTTTCCAACTATAAGGATGTGGCCGGGGAGATGAGCTTTCCTCAAGGTTTTGTGCCGGAATCGATGCTCATCGAGTTTTTGCCGCGCAACAAAGAATTGAAGAAGCTGAGCAAGACCTTTGTCTGGTCAGACTATTTGCAGGGTACGGAATAATGGCGCGTGTAAAGAAGCTGAAACTACCTCCTATCGCAACAGTGATTGGCGTCGATACCCAGGTTAGCGGCGACATGGTTTTCGTCTCGGGCCTGCACATCGATGGCCTGGTGAAAGGCGATGTAACAGGCCTTCCAGATACCAAGTCAACCCTGGTCATCAGCAAAGGCGGCAGGGTGGAAGGCGATGTGAAGGTGGAAAATCTGATTCTGGACGGCATTATCATCGGCGATGTGTACGCGAGTAAACGGGTGGAGTTGGCGTCTGGCGCCCAGGTTACGGGAACAGTACACTACCAGTTGCTGGAAATGGCCATGGGTGCCCAGGTGAACGGGCAGCTGGTTCATACGGATGGACTGAGTGAAGAGTGCGCGGAGAAGGCTGTTCCAGCCGATAAAACCGCAGCTGAATAATACGGGTACCTCGAATAATTCGGTTTTCGTCACGCCAGCGCATAAACCCATGGATGGGTGAAGGTAGCGCCATTGCCCCTGCGTTGTTCTACTACGATACATCCCTGTATCTATCCTGCATTGTTCTACCTTAATGTACTGCGTCGGAATGACATAGAGGCGCTCCAATACCGCGTAATATCATAATCTGTTCAGGCGAATGGCAGGGGATGCGCTTGTTTTTGCATAAAACATAACAGGTTGTACACCGTACAAGGACGTGCGGCCATTTTCAACATCCTGTTAAATTCCCATTGATAAGCCTGTCAGGGCAAAAAACCTCCCGGCAGCCCGGGTTGGGTTGTCGGGGGTTTTCTTGCCTGAAAATTAATACTTGATAGTTTTACTTGGGAATTCGATAATAAGTGGTGTCTATGGCTAACAGCCCAGGAGTGCAGTGATAATGTCTGAACAAGCGCAAACATCCGATACCATGCTGACATTTTCATCGGCGGCAGCAAAAAAAGTTGGCGGTATGATTGAAGAAGAGGGCAATCCAAATCTGAAATTACGGGTCTACATCCAAGGCGGTGGTTGCTCTGGTTTTCAATATGGCTTCTCTTTTGATGAAGAAGTCAATGAGGGTGATGAGGTCGTTGTTACCGATGGGGTGACCCTGGTGGTCGACCCCATGAGCCTACAGTACCTCGAAGGAGCGGAGGTGGATTACACTGAGGGCCTGCAGGGCGCCCAGTTTATTGTGCGTAATCCTAATGCCGCGACTACCTGTGGTTGTGGTTCTTCTTTTTCCGTGTGACCCCGCCAGGAACTTTCATTCCCGCCATCAGGCCGGATAGATCCCGCCCAGCACCACCGGATGGGAAGCGCCGGTTACAGCAGGTATATTTCCGGGGATCCCGTGCAGTGTTTGCCTGGCCAGCCAGGCGAAAGCCATTGCTTCCACCCAGTCCGGGTCAATGGCAGCCGTGCTGCGATCGGTGCCCACCACCGGGATAGGTTCAAGCTGCTGCGAGAGTGTATCCACCAGCGCATCATTGTGCGCGCCGCCGCCGCATACCAGGACTTCCCCGGTATCCGGCGCCCAATGCCGGATGGCTTGCTGAATGGAGTCGCAGGTCAATCGCAATAGAGTTGCCTGGACATCCTGTGCCGTCAGGGTTGGATAGTCGTGCAGCTTTTGCGCAAGCCAGGTAGATGAAAAATATTCTGTCCCCGTGCTTTTGGGTGGTGCCAGGAAAAAATAATCATCGCCAAGAAAATGCTTCAGCAGGGGTTCATGAACCTCGCCACCATGCGCCCAGCTACCATTGTGATCGAAAGGGCTGGCCGTGTTTTTCCGAATCCAGCGATCCATCAGGCAGTTGCCGGGGCCGGTATCAAAGCCCCCGCTGATCCCTCCGTCTGCTGGAAGAATCGTAATGTTTGCAATACCACCGATGTTCAGGATGACGCGATTGCGTTGCGGGTGATGGAACGCGGCCTGATGAAATGCCGGAACCAGGGGCGCTCCCTGCCCGCCTGCCGCCATGTCCCGGCGGCGAAAGTCCGCGACAACGGCAATACCTGTTTGCTCGGCAATGGTGCTGGGATCCCCGATCTGCAGGCTGAATGGCGCGGGAGAATGCGGATGGTGAAAAACCGTTTGTCCATGGCTGCCAATGGCGCTGATATTTCCGCTTTCAATACCTGCTTCTTCCATCAGCTGGCATGCCGCTTCTGCAAATTGCCTGCCGCAGAGTATATCGAGCTGACCGAATTCCTGCAGGCTGGTGGTGCTGCCGGTTGCCAGCTGCGCCAGTCTTGTTTTCAGCTCCTCGGGCCAGGAGAGGGAAAAGCCGTGTGCGAGCTGCAGTTGTTCATCGTTGAACTCGACAAGGACGGCGTCAATGCCGTCCATGCTGGTGCCGGACATCAGCCCGATGAAATATTCGCTACAGCTCAACGCGCTGAAGCAACCATGGTCTTTGCGCGCAGTTCATCCAGTTGCGCCACCAGGGGGGCGGTGAGTTTCCTGAACCTGGAGAGCTCGTTTTTCGCCAGCCGAACGGTTTTGGGCAGTTTGATGGTCAAAGGGTTGCGATGCACACCATTTACACGGAACTCATAGTGCAAATGCGGGCCGCTGGCCAGCCCGGTGCTGCCGACATAGCCGATGACCTGTCCCTGCTTTACCGCCTTGCCATTTCGCAGCCCCTTGGCGAAGCGGGACAAATGACCATAAACTGTGGTGTATTTGCCGCCGTGGCGGAGAAAAACAGCGTTTCCGTAGCCGCCTTTCTTGCCACGAAAGACTACCTTGCCGTTTCCGGTAGCCTTTACCGGCGTGCCTGTGGGGGCGGCATAATCGACCCCTTTGTGGGAACGCCAGCGCTTCAGTACCGGATGCCAGCGCTTGCGCGTAAAACGGGAGCTGATGCGGGCGAACTTCACCGGGGTGCGAATGAAGGCGCGCCGCTTGGCGTGGCCCTCAGCATCATAGTAGGCAGTATCACCGACCTCATCTGTATAGCGTACGGCCTTGTAGATATTTCCGCGATTGACGAATTCAGCAGCGAGGATCGGGCCATTTTTCAACTTTTCGCCATCCAGATACTGTTCTTCGAAGATGACATGAAATTGATCGCCTTCCCGGATTTCCAGCGCAAAATCGATATCCCAGCCAAAAATTTGCGCCAGCTCCATAATCTGAGCATCACTCAAACCGGCTTTTTGCCCGTCAACAAACAGGGATGACTCGATGATTCCTGTTGCATTGGCAAAGCGTTTTTCTACCGGTCGGGAGATTTCCTTTGCAAGGAATCCATTTTCAGTGCGGCTGATTTCCAGGCGGGTTATGCGGCTGCGTTCCAGAATCAGTTGCTGTAGCGTGTCCTCGGTGTCAAATGCGAAACGCAGCTTTTGTCCGGGATGAATGCGTGCCAGGGTTTTGGCCTGCGGGCTGCTGGTTACGATCTTGTCCAACAGTGTAGGAGAGAGGCCTTGCTGTTTGAAGATAGAGGCGAGGGCTTGGCCTTTTTCTACCGTATGCTCCACCCAGCGAAGCGTGTCTTGTGGTTCCTTCGTTTGCACCGCAGTGTCAGGGGCAGAAGCAGAAGGGGCGGCTTCCGCCTG